>Ga0116228_10000823_pt1 | contig 24494 bp, 19 predicted proteins | sample S1TSphfallax_2_FD_89694 | JGI IMG/M metagenome (GOLD analysis project Ga0116228, IMG submission 89694) | Host-associated microbial communities from peat moss isolated from Minnesota, USA - S1T2_Fc - Sphagnum fallax MG | ecosystem: Host-associated > Plants > Peat moss > Unclassified | place...
AGCCAATTTTTTCCTTTTTTGGGTTTTGGGGAGAGGGGGAAAGGGAGAATAAATTTAGTTATAAATTTCTGATATCGAAAATTTGGCAAAATTTTCCAAAATACTAGAAAATTAGTCGACTTTACATTAGGGAAACAAAAATAAAATAAAATTTACACTAGAACTTGGGATCCCCTTTGTTTCCCTAGTTACCTTTCCCACGGAACGGACCTCTTCACCTATCTCCCCCCCTTCACATTGTGTGTGAAGGTCACAGGTACCCACTAGTATTTAGAATTTCATTTACAACTACAAAAGAAAAAACATAACCTATAAAGTAAGATAATAAAAACATACATTGCAAAAAATACACATAAATAAAAATAAAATTACAAAATTGTATTCCAGGATTCATAACTTGTTGGGAGGTATAGGCTACCATCATTCTTTGTAATTTAAAGAATGAACATGGACAAACATGTCCTCCAACTCCATCATAATTTGTTCATCTTTTGCCAAATATATAATGGATTTTTTGGTGTTAAAACCCAAAAATTCCCACCACTCATGAAATGTATTTTTGGCCCACATTTTAACATGTATGCTTGTTTATTGACATTCTACTTCTTTTCAACAATGTTTAGAATTGATGTTTTGGGCATGTATCATTAGCATAAAAAATAATAATATCATGAACACAAAATGTATCATTGTCAACATCAACAATTTTATTTTGAGGCTCAATAAGAACTTCATCAAAATTTGTTGGAACTACAAGGCACAACATACTAGAAAGATCATTAGATTCATCAAAATCCTCAACAAAAATAAAATAAAAGGGTTGTATAAACTTGCAAAAAGACCGAGATCAACATCAACAACACATGAATCAAGAGATTGTAAATCATTAATAACATCAAGTGGTTGCAAACAATGAAAGTTACCATGTGGTCATCCATCTTTTCCAATAAAGTTTTTGTCTTTGCAATTTTTTGCACTAGAGCTATGCTATTTTCTGTAATAGTTTGAAACATGCCTTGAATATTATCCTGAATTTTTTTCTTCATTTTTCTAACAAAATCCAAAATGACCATTGTACCTTTTTCAAAATTTTCCTCATCTTGGTTGCTAACATCAAATGCTTTTGAACTTGTGGTTAAAGCTTACACAACCTTGGTGAATTGACCTTTGTGGTGGTTCCAATGATCCATAGCTTCATAAAAATTTCCTCCATGTTGATTGTTTTCAAACACTTCATTTGTAATCTTTTCAAGTTTGTATTTTTCAAGATAGTCATATTTGTTTTCTTACAAGGGTGCAATTGGCTAATAGGAGCCACTAATGCCCCTTTAGATGATTACTTTTGGAGGAATACTGTAAAAAAAAAGTCTTCTAAAAAAAATTTTATAAATTTTTTATTATTAATTTTTTTTTCAAAAATATGTCATTTTCTTGAAGTTTTCCAAGTCCATTTACAAGTCATTTTATTATTTAAAAGTAGTGGTTATAAGTCCTTTTACATTACTTTTGAAAATCCAAATATTAATGAAATAATTTCATATTTTAGACATTTATAAAATAAGATATTAGATTTGATAATGGCAAAAATTATAACTTAGTTTCAAGTTTAAATTATTTTTAAAAAAAATTGGTGTAAAACACAAAAAATTAAGTAATGGTTATGACTGCTTTTGGCTCCTATTAACATGATTACATTGACAAAAAGTTAATTTCAAAAAGCCCATAATGGTTGCTACCATGTGGCAATGTAACTAGTGTTGGACATTTACACCTACACCACACAAAAGAAAAATAAGAAATTGAAACCAAGACTAAAATTGCAAGAAGGAATTGAATTCAAGGTTTGAAATAGAAACAATTAGAACTTTAATGCACTTTGTTTTCCAACATTTTTCACAAAATCCTCATCCATATCTCCATGATTAGATATCAAAGTTTCCACATCAATTGGAACCCAATTTTTCCTACCCTCATCTTCTTTTACCCTTTCATCATCTCCATTTTCTTCTTCTAAATGTTTCAAAACAAACTTTTTTTTAATTTGATACCCATGGCCTCTAGTACTACCATGTCCCTTACTTTTCTTAGAGGAAACAATCAAAATCTCTTCATTTGTGTACACCTTTTACTTCCCTTTTCCCTTGCTTAGGTCATTACAAAGTATTAAAAAAGAACTTTTTATCACGTATGGAGAAAACCCTTCGCCACAAATACCTTGTGATGGTGTCCCTTCACTAGAGATATTTTTTACAAGTGTATATTCTTCAATTTTTCAAAGAAAATGAAACGGCACTTGAGAAGAAGAGAAAAGATGAAAATACGTTTGAAAAAAAAAAGCAAAACAATGTCACCCCTGGAGTTAGCTTGGTCCAAACCTTAGAAAAACAATGTTAGGTTTGGAAACAATGTTTCTTGTGGGATGAACCCAAAAATTTCCTTCCATTTTCCATGCCACATGAAATCCACCTAGAATAAGAACCTTAATGGGCTTGGGCTTGTATCTAAAGGGAAGTTGAACCAATAAAATTTACCAACCAATAAAAATGCTCCAAAATTAGCCCAACTTTTGGATGGCCCATAGTTTAAAGTGCCCTTTAGACTCTTCTCCTACATAAAGAGTTAGAAAGATTTTTTTTCCGGTTTTGTTTTTGTTTTTTAAAAAAGTTTTTAGAAAAGTATTTTTGCCCTAAACTTTGTCTTTGGTTGTCACATTCAATGGTTTCATTGTCTTCATCAAGCTTGACCTCCTCTTTTGGTGATATCGCTATCTTCATTTAGCTTGAGCTTATTTTTTAACATCAACAATTTTTTTCAACGTTTCATCATTGCTTTTAAAAGGTTTATATCTTTGCGTTTTCATCATTTCTTCTAGAAAATTGCCTATATTTCATGAAAGTTCTAGAATATGCAACATATATTTTTTGTGTAATTTTGTTGTTGTAGGTTGAAATAATATTCATGCACCGTTCTATTTGTTTTCTTTGCTTAACAATGGAAATTATTGTATCCTTTTGTTGCTTTGTAGAGTTGTTTTCTTGTTTTTAAAAAAAAATTATTTGTATGTTTTAGTGTTGTTGCAAGTTGTATTGTATCATCTTGTTTTTTGCTTTGTTTTTGTTTTTGTAGGTTGACGCCACTATCATCATCATTGTTCTACATTTTTATTTTATTTTTATGGCTATTGAAACAATGTTTATTTCCATTGTTATAATTTATTGAAATAACAGTTGTCATCATGATTGTTAATTTTATTTTTTCATGGCAACAAAAGCACCGTTTTTTTTGTTTCTTATTTTTATTTTTGGCAATTACATTGTCTTTATTTAGCTTAAATTATCTTTTGGCATCAAGTTTTTCTTTCAATGTTTCATCATTGCTTTTAGAAGGTTTTTTTCATTTCATGAAAGTTTCTAGAATCTGTGTATATTTTTATGTAGTTTTGTTGTTGGAGGTTGACATAATAATGCACATTTTGTTTGTTTGTTTGTTGGTTTTGTTTTATGATGGAATTACCATATCCTTGTGGTGCTCTTTAATAAATTAATTTTTTGGCTTGGTTGTATGTGTCATTGTTGTTTGTAAATTGTCTAACATCATTGTGATTTTTTTGTCTTATTTATTTTGTGTAGATGTGTTTTTCATTTTTTTTTTTAGTTGTGCATTATTATGTTCACTTTGATTATTTTGCAACTTATTATGTGTCCATTTTGGTGTAGCTTTTGGTGCTTTTACAATAACTTTCATGGATTTGCATTAAGGTTGTTTTTTTTACTTTTTCTTTTTCTTTCTATGTTTTCTGTGGTTTTGTTTTATTTTTTATAATGTCTTCCATCAACAAACCTATGGACATCAAAGAAGCCTTGCAATAATGTTGATCATACCATTGAAAGATCAATGAAATCTTGCCCTAAATGTAGGTAATAATAATTAATCAATTGTTCACTCTTCTTGTTCAATTGATTTTGTAGTCTTGTGATCAATCCCTATAATTCTTGATTATAATGTTGTTGATCATGGTGCCATGTGGGGCTAATGATGCTTTAAAGCTTTGATATTAGGAGTTTCACATTTTATCTTTGTGACTTTCATACATTGAGGCTTCTACCACATCTATCATGATTTTTAATCACCTAGTACTAAAGCTCTTCATTAAAAGATGAAGATTCAAGATTGTAATTTCTTTGCAAGCTTGCTTGATACAAAGTTTTAACAATTTGTAAATGGCTTATGGTACTTTTTTGAAAAAACTCCTTTTCAAGTTCTTCCTATTGTTTCTTTGATGTACCTTTGTCAGGACTCTCCAAATCAAGTTCTTTTGGGTTTGATTCATATGATAGACTAGATTCTTGTTGCAATTTGGGATTTCCCAACTGTTTCATGTCTTGTATGGCTTGTTCCACAATGTGGTACACATCAATTTCCTTCAAATTTCCAAAACCTTTTTCTTTCATGTGTTCCATCTCATAAGTTATCTTTTTCACCCATTGCATATTGAAGTTGTCCTTGTGGATAATACACAATTTTTTTAAAGATAAACAAGTGACGATGAGGTTTGGGACATGTCTCAAAGGTGTGTCAACCCTTTTAAGTAAAATTCTCCCTAAAACTCCCCTTTCAACATGCCAAAAGCCCTTTCAATAACCATCCATGTATTTGATTGTATGAAGTTCCAATGCATTTTCTCCAATGATAATTCACTATTTCCACCTTGAAAGACACCAAAACCAAGGCCAAATTAGATATGTTGCATCCCCAATTAGTTCATAATGCAAAAACTTTCTTTTCACCAAACGCTTGCCAATGTTAGTTCTTAGGAATGAAGCCCAATCATGCATGCCTCTTGCCTAACCAAAATCATAGTCCCAAAATTTGCATTCAACATCACAAATCCCTTGTAATAAGCATGTGTAAAATCCTTTTCTAAAATGATAAGATGCATGTTCTGTAAAAGGAGCAATAATTGGAATATGGGTGCCATCAATGGCTCCGATGGTGTATGGAATGTGATGTAAAACAACAAATTCTGAAATCATTTACTTAATCCTTATAGTTGTTGGTTTCATGAAGACAATGAGTTTCAAATGTTTAGAAGCTTATTCACAAAATTCTCAAACTATGATGGATGTTGTACTTTTAGCAATCCCATACACCTCACCGACCATTTGTAAAGAATTTCCACTACCAAGGTGAACCAAAGCAACAACAACCCTAGTCCCAAGGGAATTAATAATTTGAAATGGGTGTTTTTGCATTGCAAAGATGCACTCAATTTTTGACACAAAAACTCAAAAGTACAAAAGTTCAACTTGGTGTGTTATTAAATCTTTTCAAAGTATGAACCCATGAACTACTTTTGCATAAAGCCTTCAATTTGATCATATTTCCACAATGTGTATATGCAAGGAATGAACTTTCTCATTTGTTGACTGAAAACATAAAACATTGTTTTGACATCTTCATGTTGTTGCATCATTTGTTGTTGTAAAACTATGACACGAAATATTACTAATTGAAACGCCATACAAACTACCAAACAACACACCACTTGATGATTTAAAGCCATGGTGCTCAATAGATGCTAAAAAAACAAGCAAAAAAAAATGGTGTACAAGATTGAAAAAAAATTCTTTACAACATGAAAAGATAAGATATGTGTAAATTTTGGGCCAAGTTCCTTTTGCACACATTTTAAAAATTGGTCCCACAAACAACTTTTTTGAGCCCATGCCGATTTTTGAACTTTCTATTATTTTAGCACAATGTTTTCTTGGGACAACGTTATAGTCTAAAGTGCCCTTAAATGTAAACCCTTTCAGAATTTTCAACGCCTCCCCTTGGCTTATAGGGCTCAAGATGACACCTCAAATTTTAGAAGGGTTTAAATTTAGACCCTTTCCCTATACGTAAAACACTATTGCATTTTTTTGTTTGTATATTTTGGTCTCTTACTGAGCTGAAAAATTCTTGTTTGCTGATGTCACAGGAATAATAACTTATGCAATTTGAAAGATACTCTCCAACTTGTTAGAATAACTTCCACTAGGTGGAAGTTACCCACCAGCTTGTCCCTTATCACTATCCTTGCAACGCTTTATGTAGGAAAAAGGTCTATCGACAGACCCTTCTAAAATTTCAAATCTGAAAGAGTTTCTTAATAGACCCTTCTCCTATGCAAAACACCTAGCAAGGGGGAAGAGAGGGAACATGTCTATTGGTTTCAGTTCCACACATAAATGCAACTGGGAATTCATTTATGAGTTTGGTTCTTTAAAAAATTTCCATTTCACTTTTGAAAATTGGACCCAGTTTTGACTTGATTCTTATTAACCAAGATTGATGCTTCTAACCTGCTGAACCTGGTACCAACCCAACACTGATCCTTTCCCTACAGATGCATCACTTCCAAGCAATGTTTCAATACAGTCCACAAAACAAAATGGACAACAAACAAGAATAACAAGCCCACTGGTGGAGGACAGACCTAAATTGCAGGGCTGAACTTAGGGCCACTTTAGATGAGGGTCCAAAGTCCAGGGTTCAATGAAGTAGAGCAATCCTATTGGATGAGAGCCATAATTGGACCCACGCCGTTTAGATGAGGTTCCAAGACGAAAAAGTGGCAAATTGAGTCTAAACCTACATGGCACCGTTTTGGATGGAAAATCAATTGGTTCAGACCCCAAAAAAGAGCTAAAAATGGAGAACTCATGATTTAAAGAACCAAGATGCAATCTAGGGTTTAGGGTCTAACTCAAGGGTTCAATTTACTTCAAATGGGTCCAAATTGATTCCTAGGAATTTGGTCCCTGGACCTCCATCTACAGTGGGCCTTAGCTACCACCTCATCCTTAGGCACCGTGGGAATATGCCCACCCTGAGCTTTTTACCCTGTAAAAACGAACACAGAGAGTTCTCCTGCAAATTTCGGTTGTGTTCACACGAACCAAAAGCCATGCGCTCAGGCAGAGAGACATTGAGCAACTAGCTGCTTCTTGTTCCCATTGTGCTAACCCTATATAAGCTCCACAGGGAACGGGCAGTGACTGGAAGAATCTTCCAGGCACTGCCCAATTTTTGTCCACACAGACAGACAGACACCATGTTTGCTTTAATATATAACATAGCTCTCGTAGTGCAAAGTCCGTGCCCAGGATGGATGACAGATTGTAAGTGAACATAAAAAGGAGCGTGTGGAACGTTAAGGGAACAGCACATGAAAACGTGAACCAGGGGCGAGGACCATGACCAGGACGAGCAAGAAGACGCGGACGACTGTCGCGCCCTGCCGTGCACCACCGTCTGCATCGTTGCTTGTGCCCGCTGATTCCGCTTTGCTTAGTTTGCTTGCTTCTACTAGTTTATTCTTCTTCTGCCGTCTTCTTCTTCCGCTACTTGCTGTGGTTTGGTTTAAGCAGGAGAAAGGAAAACGGCCGTTTGTTTGTCGTCTCGTTGGGTGGCTTGTTTGCTGAACTCGTTAGTTAGGGACGCTGTATTGCACGGCTTTGTTGAAGCGGTGGTGTGTGGAGATTTGAACAGGGAGATTAGGTTTCGGAACCCTAGGTTTTGCTTTCATTTTTCCAATTCCTAGTGCAGACGAAAGCGGAAGGGGCAAGGGGTGGCAGCCTTTGGGAGGGCAAAATCCGAGAGGTTCGGTACCTCGGGAAGTAGTCATGAAGTTCAGGTCAGTGAGGGACATAATTGTGAATTTGGAGGATTGGTGGCCGTGGCATTTCTCGGGAGATAATGATGAGAAGGAGACAGTTGACATGAATTTGAACCCCGTGCTTCTGGTGCCCGGCATCGGAGGCTCCATCTTGAATGCCGTGAATAAGAACGGCCGTAAGGAGCGGATCTGGGTTCGCTTGTTCGAGGCCGACCATGAGTTTCGGACCAAACTCTACTCCTTCTACAACCCTGAAACAGGTACGATTCTCTCTGCAATTTGTCGAATTCCCTGCAATTCACCGAGTTATTCCTTTGCTCTTCGTGTAAATTCTATATAATATGCAGGGTCGGGTGATGCATGCAGGTGCTTTGTCTGTCTGGTTACCATATGCAAGAGCCAGTCCATTGATGCTCTTGTGGCCTCACTCTAAAGTCAGAACTAGGCAGGGATTTCCAGTTGGAAGAGGCTAGGGTTTGCTTGACGTTGTTGCACATGATGTACCAGGAGGCCATGTATTCTGGTTTTCCATCAATTGAACAAGTGATGTTGCTTATGTGCAGGTAGAACAGAGTCTCTTGATGAGAATACCACAATTGAGGTCCCTGAAGATCGACACGGACTTCACAGCTGTGATATACTTGATCCTGATGTGGTATCATATCTATTTCCCTTCTCATCGATGTCCCAACTTCCATTTTATGTTATACAGCAATTCTGACCTGCTGTTGAAATGCTGAGCTTGTATCCTAAGGAAGATTATATGTGTGAATGGCAGCTTTTGCGGCTGGACTCTGTGTACTATTTCCATGATCTTATCGAGCAGATGAAGGGATGGGGCTACCAGGAGGGTTCAACTTTGTTTGGCTTTGGTTATGATTTTCGGCAAAGCAACAGGTGTGCAGTTTCACAACTTTGAGAGGAACTTCAAATTTATACTTTTGTCTGTGTGAAATTTATTCTTGATTTCTGTGCTACAGGCTCCCAGAGCACATGGAGAGGTTGAGGAAAAAGTTGGAGACCATATTTGAAGCATCAGGACACAAGAAAGTGGACATAGTTTCACATTCCATGGGTGGGCTTCTTGTCAAGTCATTTCTGGCCCTGCACCATGAGGTGAAGATCTCCTTCACCTTGAAATCCAGGAGATAGATGAGAGTTTGAACTGACCCGGGAACAGAGCATGAGAAGCTCACATTAAACTTGGCCGGTGTTTGGCAGCCCCATGCCTTGCAAACAGTTGGGTGCTACATATGAATGGCGAGTTTGAATGTATTTCCATTCTTAGTTCTGTGGAATATTTGTGCATCAAGAATTCTGCTTTTGTAGCCTGCAAGTTTCAGCCTTCACCCATTTTGGTTTGTCTTTTTCATGTCCATCCCAGCTTTGCCATCAGAAGTAGGGAGTTTTACTGCACTAAGTTTCAGTTTGTTAACTTGGTGTGGGACAGATTTTTGAGAAGTATGTTCATTCATGGATAGCTGTGACAGCTCCGTTCGAAGGTAAGGAGATTCATCCTTCTTCTACTGCTGTTATGATATGACAGAAGAGCTGGAAATGAGAGAAGGTCAGTATACATTGTCTAATTGCATTGTTCACTCTTCTGCTTTTGTTAACAGTTCTTTATCCCTAAATGGACAGGTGCTCCAGGCTTCATCATGGATAGCCTGTTGACTGGGGTTGAGTTTATCAAGGGCTGGCAACGAGAACTTTTTGTTGCCAAGTGGAGTATGCATCAGCTTGTATGAATCTTTATTCTTGTTCTTTATTCCCTTATCCTCTCAGGGTCATGGTAATCCACCCTGAATGATCATGTGAAAAATGTGAAAAAGATTGCACTTAATTGAACTTATTTTTTTATTATTCTGCATTGAAATAGACTGATACCAGTGCTGTCATTAAAGGATATGTTTAGAGTACAGGAGGCCCCAACTACTACCCTCTACGTAGGCCTTGCATTAGGCTTAGATGCTTAAATGTACAGGCACGAGCTAAAAATGGAATGCAGTTTACCTCCACAAGCTATTCATGTATGCTCTGACAGTTACAGAATGTAATAGCTTGTGCATAACTATGCAATAACTATCCATGTAACTGTCAGAGCATATCATGAATAACTACACACAAGCTATTCATGATGAAGTGACAGTCTGACACTTTGTTAGCAACACTCATAAGATTATGACTGCATTCATGGTTACAGAGTTCTCTTTGGAATCCCATGGATATTTTTACAGGTGATTCCTCAGGAAAAGTGGATGGAGCAAACCAATTTCATGATCCCCTTCTGTGTCCAGATTTATAACACCTGATGACTGAAGGGTCTTTTGCTCCCTTTGGTTGGTTGTAGAGGGCAGTTGGATTATGTGCTTGCTTGATATTAATGCCAATTTAAGTCTTGTCTTGTTCTCATTTTCTGTTGATGCAATTTGCAGCTGATAGAGTGCCCATCAGTGTATGAGCTGATGGCTTGGCCTCACTTCAACTGGAGTACACCTCCAGAGCTGAGACTTTGGCGTAAACAGTCAGAGGAAAATGGGAAGGAGAATGTGCTGATGGAAGCATATGGGCCCAAGAACCACATTGAAATAATGTTAGCTGCTCTTGAAGAGAATAAGGTACAACTTATTTTCCAAATTCTCTTCTCAGTGAAGTGTCTCATATGAATAGCCCGAGTTGCTCAAGCTAGATTATAGAATCTCTTGCTGTCTCAAACATGCTTCACAAACCCATTGGGATAATTGCAATGTGACCTCTGAGATATGTTCTACAAAGCAAGCTGGGACTCAAATTTGTGTCTAGGTCTGCAACTGCAGGCCTTCATTGCACAATACAAGAATGGGTTTAGAGTAGAATCTGAGGCAGAGGCATAAGTTAGTGTCTGGAGATTTATTAGTGAAGTTTTTTTTGAGCTCTCTGTTTTCTATGGCAGCTCACCTACAATGGCTCAGAAATACCTCTGCCATTCAATGTGGACATTGTAAACTGGGCAATTGAAACAAAAAGAATCCTCCAGACAGCAAAGCTTCCTGAAGGTGTCAAGTTCTACAATCTTTTTGGCACATCATTTGACACTCCATTTCATGCCTGGTTTTACTTCTCTCCCTCTTTTTGGTGGCAATTTTTTCTTTTCTTTTGGTCAATTGAGATGATTGGGGCTTCTTTGGATGCTAAAATCCTCTACAGAAGTTGTTAATTGGACACTAGTGGGCATTTGGTAGCCTGGGAAACAATGTATTTACAGGTTGTCTTTTGGGTATCTCCGTGCAAGCTATGCTTTGGCACTTATCAAAATAGTCTCAGGCCTGTGTATTGAGATCCTTGGTACTTTGGATTGGGTGGTCAGCTTTTAATTGTATCTTATCATAGAACTTGGCTGCAAACTTGATGTTGCTGCTGAAGTGGATGATTTTGCATGGTGAGTATACATTACAATATCTGAGGGCTGTTTGACTATGACATTGCAGCTATGGGAGTGAGAAAACCCCATTGGCAAAGTTTGATCAGATTCTACATACTGAGGTATTTTCTCACTTTCACATGTCTGCTGGACATAACTGGAAGGAAATTAATGCCAAATTTTCTTTTTGGCTGAATACGTTTTCTGCTAATACCATGTTAATATGTTCCAGATGACCATATTAGATGAACCCTTCTGCTGGGTTTAGGGTTTAGGGTTGTACTGAATTGACTCTCTTCTGTTGAATGTATCACAGGCCAAGTTCTACTGTGTGGATGGTGATGGGACTGTCCCATGTGAGTCAGCCATGGTATGTAAGACATTATTTCTGTATATTCAGAATTTTGTTGCTGTTTGCCATTCACAATGTGTGGACTGGTTTTTTCTCAGCCCTTGAGTTGAATTGTAGTGAAGCCTGCACAAGGCAGTAATGTTGTCAACTGAAGAGAATTCTTAGTTGTAACAAATTTCATGAGATGTCGCTCTCCTGTGTGTGCAGGCTGATGGTCTAGATGCTGAGGAAAGGCTAGGAATTCCTGGTGATCATCGTGGAATCCTCATGGATGAGCGCTTTTTCCGGGTTATGAAGCATTGGTTGAAGGCTGGAGATCCTGATCCTTTCTACAATCCCTACACAGACTTTGTCATTCTACCAGCCAAAGAGTTTGAGATTGAGGATCACAAGGAAGAGACTATTTCCATGACTGGATCATCACTTGACATGGATGATCACACTGGTGCTTCTCAGCAAGGGGTCTATATTGCCACTGTGTCAACAGGTACTGCTTCATACTTCAATGTGATAGTTTCTTTAGTCATACTCAGGATAGTCAGGTTTCACTGTCTATTTCTTTGCAAATCATGATTCCCAGGGCTTCTGTCACTTAGTTCTTGTTTGATTATAGTTCTGTCTCTTCTGTTTCCTTTTTTCTGAGCTCCACAACATACTTAATTGATCTCTTGTAAGTTCAAAATGTCCATATGAGTATTTTGATTTAGTTGGATTTCAGCAATGGATTTTTTTTTAAAATTCTCATTTTTGTGAGTTCTCTCGTAGTTAGTCTTGGCAATGTTTTCTTTGTAGAGAAGAAAATCAACAGCCAGGAATCTGTTTATTTGCGGTTGTCTCTAGTAACACAAAGTTATTTTTGCAGGTTCAGGTTCATCAGGTGATATTCGAGCTGAAGCGCATGCACATGTCAATATCCATCACAAGCCAGACCATGAAGATCAATCACAGTTTGATGTGTCAACCATTGGTGTTGCGGAAGGACAAGATAAGGAGGAGACAAAGGCTGCTCTAGACTTGGTTATGGCAGCTGCAGCAGAGGAGGCCAAGGCTGCAAACACAGATGGAAGAAAGATTGTTTTAGACAAGGTTCTCTACCACAAGAAATAACTGGAATCTGGGCAGGAGGTTGCAGGTCCTGGAGCGATGTACTTGACTTTTGCTCTACATATGCTCTAAACAGTTCCTCATCCATTTGGAAACTTGCTCATCAAATCATGCCTGGGTAGTGCTGGTGGAAGCGGGTGCATGTGACTTCTCAATATATTGACAGCCCCTCCACATATCAAGCATTCTCGATTTATCTAGCTGAAAGATTAGATAGGTTTTGGCAATTACTATCCTTCAGGTGCTATTGGCTGTGAAGGTTGGTCCCCAGTTGCTTTGTATATACATAAAAGAGTAAGCAAATTGGTCACAGTATAGTCTGAAGGATTGTTTCTTTGTATGTCAAGACATATAAAGAATGTTCTTTTGTGACCATGACTTATTTCAGTGGTCAGACAATGATTTGAATAGGGCCTGCCAACCACAAGCTAGTTGCATGTGTATATAGAAAATCCTTGATTACCACCTCAATAACGAACCTCCAGGCAACAGTGGAGGATTGGCTCTGCCATGTAAATTAGACACTAAGCCTTTGCTGCTTTGACTTTTCTGTACACATTGTTGGAATAAAAGGCAATTGTATTCGACAGCCACCAGGCCTGGATTTCAATGTGATTGATGCAGTGGCTTCTTTGTATTTTGCCAAAGTAATCTTTTGTAGTGAAATTCTAAAGTTGGTTCCTTCAGATAGTGAGCTTCAGACAAGAGTGTGGTCATATGGAGTCCAGAGGAGTTGTTCCAAGCTTGTGAATCCAGTACATCAAATTTGGGATCTGCAGGTGACAGGCACAATTCATATCTGTGGAAGCTTCAGGTGAATGTCTTAACAGACATCTTAGCTCTGTTCTCTTTTGTGGTAGTTAGTGAACAAAAGCCTTGAGTGAGTGGATGGTCATAGAATGTTCTCAGAGTGCAGTGAACATTTCCTTATAATGTTTGTTTCTATGGTGAATTTGTTTTCAATCCCTAAGATTTTGGTCTAGTGTACTAAGCAACAGAGATCATTCTATTTGCAGGAGGAATGAGTCAAAGATTGCCAAATTGTTTGATCTTGGAACTTCTTGGCTCTTGCTATGGGTTCACTCTATTTAGGAATTGGTATCATCATTCCAAGAAAAAATTTCTAATTCCTCAGGACTTCATGGCTTATAGCTTGAGTGCGAGACAGTCAATCTGCTGAGCTGTGCTCAAAAGGATTGTTTTTCAAGGAGGTGCGAATCAACACAAGTGCTCAAAGCAAATTGAATGCAGTTACATGTCCAACATTTTTGCCTTCAAAGTCTTGAAGTTCAGGCTGTGTTTGAAGTGGACTCCTCAGTTGCTTTTGGTCAATCATTCTGTCTCTCATGTCGGTCTATTCTCATGTAGAACCAATGTTTTTGAACGTGAATGTCCTGATGAGCAGTCTAGAGCAAGCACTGATTTTTGTATTCTTCTGAATGCTCAGTAACAGATATCTGAATTCCGAATCAACAACCCAAGCAAAGTGAAAACCTTCTCAAAATATAGGACTTCCCAATACTGTACCACTGTATTTGTAGGCATGACTAACTGCACCTTCCCTGATCATTGGGCTGGAGATGCTCTGGTTTTCAATGCTGGTCAATGTCATGACTCAGTCTTGCCCTTGCTTCTGAAACTGAAGCTCTGGGCACATATTCTTTGCTCAAAATTTTGAGGAGACTATTATTTTCCACCCAGCATCAGGAGCTGATGAAGTCTGTGGGGAGTAATAGTATCTAGCTGCTACCATTTGTAGTGGAGGTGATATATATTCTGATATTTTGTGAGACTGATAAGGTCATAAGCAGACTCTTTCTTGTCATGTTTGCTGTGGTATGATTTGGTTGGAAGTGGCATAATGGTTACCTTCAATGTGCTATTGTGGGGTTTTCTCTACGATCTCAGAGATATTGGTTTTCAGTGATAGAATAAAGTCTCTTTTGCAGCATAAACCATTGTGGACTCTGGCAATCCTCTACTGATGTTGAGACAGTTTGCAACTCTAAACTTTATAATGCACCCAGAGTCTGACAAGAAAATTGTATCCAGCTAGCCGAGTTTCAAAATGAATAATTGTTTCAATCTATACTGTAATGTGGAGACCTGCTTAATTTCAGTTTTGATGCCTTCAGCCTCTCATGTACACTGTGACAGTTACATGAGATATTGTTTATGACCTGATTGGCTTGTTGCACAATGAAGTCTGGTTTAGCTGAAGCTATCAATACTGTGCAGATCATATTGGGAAACTTGTACTGGAGCTGAGCACTAACAATTTTTTCCCCACTGGTTTAGTTTTTCTTCCTAAGCGGAGCTTGATCATCATTTCATGGTCCTTCCAAGCTTAACAACATTTCAAGCTTTGTTTCAGGGTAGTAGTTGATCAAACCTATCTACCTTTTCTGTATTTCTTAGTTATACCTGCATGACTATCTTATGTCTAACTTTCTCTTCTGTGTAATAGAATGGTCCCAGGGAATTCGGCCCAAGGATTTGCAGTATCTGTCTGCAGGCCACAGAAATTCGACTGCATTGCTCAGCGTGGATGGAAGAAATCCCTTCAAATGGACCATTCATGTCTAGTATATGAATCTAAATGGCAGAGATGTCCACTCCATTGTAGATTGTTGGTGTGCCAGACATCCATTGCTCCATTTTCAACAACTGCAGCAACAGCAATGTAATCAGCACACCTTAGGTATGATCAGCTTAACTCCCTTGTATGCTCACCACTGAAGCTTTATAAGTTACAAACAAAGCTATGAATACATGAACATGTGAGTTCCTTTTCTTGCCCATTAAGCTTGCCATGTTCAGGACTAATATGATGCCACGTTCCATCTCCAAGAAAAATGAAGAAAAATGCAAGAGAAAAACTGCAATTTAATGCTCTTTGAGCGTCAATATAATATACAAAGATACTTTGTAATTTGCAAATCGTAGGTTCTAGTGTATTGTGGTTGTTAAATGTCTTAGATAGGTACACACCTTCACTTGATTCTGCAAATACTTGACATAATCTATTGCTTCCTCCAGCATTGTCACTATATCGACCTGTGAAATTGAAGTCCACACAATGATTCATCCATTACAACATGAAAGTAGTCTACTAGTATTGTCAAGGTTCTCTGCCTTGAGCAGTGACACATCATTGGATTTTTTTGGTGGTTAATGAAGAGTTTACCAACTTCTGTGTGAGATTTCTATCTGATTTCTAGCAACTAGCTGGTCATGTCAAGTATATTCTCAAGTTTACATTAATTTACAGAAGTTTTGCAAGGCTGGTTGAAGGATATTGTTCTGGTTGACGTGACACATTTCAAGAGGACACAAGTTTAGCCTGTACCTTAGCCCCGTTTGGCACCAAGTGTTGTAATGTCTTGAGTCGCTCATTTATCTTGTTTCTCCTATGCTGCATATTATATCATAGATGTTAATGTCAAACTTGAATGATTTTTACTATCAAGTGTTGTCTATTGAGAGAGACCCAGGTTCATGAATGGTCTGAATTTTACAGGGCAAGCTTGAGTCTCTGGAGTTTGGGGCTCAACCATTCCAGGTATTAGACCTCACTAGTCTCAGGTGAAATTTTCCAAGCAGATCCCACATGATTTCATTCTGGGTCTTTGTCTTTGAATGCAGGTTCCATGTCTTTGTATTTCAATTCTGTTACTTGAATTTGCTCTTGCCTAAATGGATTTTGATGACTACCATTGATCATCCTGGGTTGATTACCTAATGATTGAAATTTAGACAGAGTTGGATTCCTAGGTCTGAAATTTTTTAATTCCTGATCAATTTTATGGAGCTTTCAGGGTCCAATGAGGCCACCAACAGAAGCAACTGGTATGCTCTTGATCTGGAGTAGTCTAAAGTGCCCACTTGAACAAATGAAACTGAAAGTTGAGAGCTGTAAGTGAGATCTAGGTGACAAGAAATTTTGAGCTGGGCCAAAATATTGACTACAAGAAACAGCAGGAAAAATTGTGGGTACAAGAGATCAGCTCAAATTACATCTTCTTGAAAGGTTGGTCAACATCAAGAGGTTGTACATGGAGAGGAATTTTCAAAAGGGTGAATTGAATGACATTTAGGAGTTACACTTGATTTGTGATTTATTACCCTTGCATAGATGCTCTGGGGATCAGTAGCTGATCCTCGCCGTGCTCGTGGTTTGCCATTGGTATTCAGTGCAGGACCAACAGCAATCATATCCATCACCTCTAATTGCAAGCTGCTGCAGCTGCTGCTGCTGGTATGAGACTCAAAAGTCTTGGGCTTCGGATCTGGAGTGACCCCATATTTAAGGTTCTGGATTCGTTGCCATGTTGGAGGAATGTTTGGTTCCTGCCAAATCCACAACACAAACATAAGGTCAAGAAGATCTAACTATTGATGAATGCAAGCTGGTGCAGCACAACACCAGACATTTGTAGGGTCATTGCTTTTGGCTCTCAAGAGCTCTCTGCTGCGAGCTTGGTTCGATCAGGATGGCACATGATTAGGATCCTTCCAAAGTCATCATCCGTGATCTGGAGCACAGAAGACTAGACATTGGATGGAAGATATATAGTTCACATAGATCTGCAGGCATGCCACAAATCCAGCGACAATATGCATGCATTCAGGAAGCATTACATCTAGTAATGAGAATGCCATGGAAACATAGTGTGGACATAGCTTAGATGCTAAGCATTCAGAACACCGATTGGAAGAAGCACACACGTACATTTCCCTTCCGTTTGAGTCGAGGTGGGCTAGTTTCATCCTCACATGCAGAATCAATACCCACGAGCTCTAGGCGGTGCTTGCCGCCGGGGCGATCCTTATTTAAATGCTGCAGCTCTGCAAGCTCAACGACTCCTACAGTACTGCAGCTAGTGGGAATGGTACCAGACACTGGATTAGTGCTCACGCTGGACACCCGGTCTTCTCGAGTAGAGTGAAGATCATCGCCATCTGCAGCTGTCTCAGCAGCTGGTTCAGCTACTTCGTTGTTCAGGGCCGGGGCGGGCAATAGCTTCATGGAGCGACTCGAATTATTACTAGAACCTGCCTGAGCGGCTGAGCAAGCTGGGGCCCACGTTCCACCAGCAGCAATTGGCGCACTAAAATTATTCCCGAGCATCTCCGTGAAAATCTCCGCGTTTGTGCAGTAGTTTGGCCAAGTGACCACGCTGCTTCTGTTCATAAGCGTGTCGAAGTTCTGTCGATCGATCGTGCCTGATGCTGCTTTTGGATGCTCGCTGCTACGAATCATGGCCTTCGACGGGTGATTATAGGTTGCGTAATAGCCTGGATCCCCCGATGCAGTGAAGCTCGCCGGGAAAAGCTGATCTCTTTCGGCGGCCTGCAGCAGCTCGGCGGCGCTGAACTGGTTCACACATGAGTAGTGATCCGCATGCATCAGCTGCCGCAAATTGGTGCCACCGCCGGCAAGAACTTGCGATGAAGCCTGGGGACAGTTTGACACCCATGTCGAAACCGGGACAACGTAATTTGATCCGTCCCAACTCCCGACGAAAGGCAGCTGGGTTGGTGTGTTATTGTAGATTGGCCGATCAGGTGATGAAGGTGACTGATCCGAGTCTAGTGATTGCAGCAATTGCAAGGCCGTTTGAGCAGTGCCGAAAGCAAAAGTCTCCTCGCGGCAGAAGCTCGTGCTGTAGGACTCGGACGACAATTCCTGATCATCACATGAGACAACACAGTTGGGCGTCGATACATAACTATAGTAAGGTGGAGATTGATCCGCATGCAGGACATTCTTCAAACCACCTGCAGCTGTTCTTATGTACAAATCAGCAAGTTCCAAGGTTTGTACGGCGTCGTCGCTGGATTGGTCGACCGCCGGATCATCATAATCTATCAGCGAGGAATTGCAGCACATGAGGGCAGCTGACCCTGGCTGCTGCAGCTGCCCATAATATTCAGATCTTATAAGTGGACCTGCAGCAGCTGTAGGCGGATCAGGTACACTAAGATGATCAGCTTGTTCGCACAGCTGCAGGCTATCTAAACCTGTTGTTTGCGACATGGAGTTGAAGCTCGAGAGCCAGCCAGAAAGCATATTATTATCCGGTTGGCACTGGAGACTAAGGCCGCGTGGATTACTACAATCTCCGAGCTGCTCCTCCGCAGTAGAGCTACTGGAGTTTGCAGTGGCAAGCTCATCATGATGACCAGAATCTGATGCGGCGCGGGTACTCCAGCTATCCCACATGGATACATCTGCTATATTGCAGGTAACTAGATGAATCTCAGAAGATGACGTCTCTTCCGCCGACGCGGATCCTGAGTCAATGCTCGAGTTGTATCCTGCCATCGTGACCCGTGCACTTACACCCGGACAGTAGATCACAATTCCCAACACAAAGCAGAGAGTTGGCAGTACACCTCAAGGCAGACAGACATTGGTGGAGTCAGAGCATAAGCGTAGCACTCAAAAGACCATGATCGGAACCACCACAAAAGCATGATAAAGTAGACCTAAAAAAAATACTCAACAAGCTCTCAACAATCAACCAAACGATCAATACTAGTTAGTCCACGACCATTTATTTATCAAATGGCTTCAATTATACTTAGAACTGCTAGAATCCATCATCACGACTAAAATCTAAGATCTCTCTGAAGCTAAGATCACAACCCTAGTGATCATAGTGATCGTCAAAACAACAACAAAAGTTTCTACAACAAATTACATCACCGACATAAAATTCACAAACACTTATATTTGTTACCTAGGTTCAGGTACACCTAGAAACAGCTGCATCCGTAACCATCTATTGACAGCCAATTTTAGAAACACCAACAATAAAAACAAGAAGAAGTGGACTATGTAGCTCGCAGCACCAACATACAATTACATTTGTGCACACACACACACAAATACATAGAGGAAATTCCTGTCTTACCTCTGTTTGTGTGTGTGTACTCCAGAATGGGAAATTGTCTATTAATTTCGTTCCATCAAGGAGAGGGGGGAAGGGGGGAGGGGGGTTACTTGTGGCTGGTTACATAGATCTTATACGCAGGGCAATTTGTGCACGTCTCACTGCGTGTAACTTACCTAGTAGGCAGAAGGAAATGAATTTTTGTCTGTATTCTAGTTTCTTCCAGCACCTCCAAAAACTATTTAAAAAATGAAGCCGGTGCCACCTAAAGCAACAAAAGAATCCGGGTTTTGATGTCTGGTGGATATATAAAAAGAAGCTACAAATTTAATTGTTTTCTAAACTAAAGTGGGTAATGATCCTGCAAACCCAATTGATGTGGGGACTGGGGGGGGAGGGGGGGGTGCGGCTATAGCTCCCCATCGCCCCCCCCCCACGTAATAAACATTTCAAGGAGCAGATTTGTATTGGATTTATACTTACATACATACTCGGGTGACCCTCTAGCCTCGTGGCCATAGCTTCTCAAATATTTTCTCATCATTACTTGTACCCTACAAATATTGATTTTCATATATTGCTTGCTTACTATACTTGTTCTTTACATAACTGTATGGTGCTTCATATTAGCCAACAACCAGTCATCGTGTAATGGCTCTGCCCAATATGGCAAGTTTAAATTACTCTTCTTTGTCCTGGTGAAACTTTGCAAAATTTGGACATCTAAACGTGAAATGAAAAAATTGTCAAAAAATTTCTGTTTTTCTGAGAAACATTGCAAATTCTTTTGGGAAATTTTTTTTGTGGGAAAATGTGTCCATATTTTATCACACAAATTTCTAGTTTTGGGGCAGTTTTTGGGTCAGTTTTCTACATTTTCTCAAGTTTTAACCATTTAATTGATGCAACAGCTTGTTTGGCATGCTCAACAATGATGCTACATCAACAAACTGAAGAAAAAACGCTAGTTCAACCAGCAATAGTTCCATGAAGTTCGCAAAAGTTTCAGGGACAGTTCACTGGACAAGTGACACCTGTTGAACATTCCACAAAAATTTTAGGACCAAAGAAGCTCTGCACCATTCTGTAGTCTCTCCCTGATGGGCAGAGACAACAATTGCCTCCTTTATGAGTGATACATCAGGAGGTACTGTCTCACACTCGCTCACTTGTTTGTTATAAGTTTCATTAATCCCTGTTTGTTGGTTTTATGAGAGTGGCCACTGGCCTAGTGAGTTCACCTGCCTGCTGGCTCTTACATATTTTGCTCCAGGAAATACAACTCCAAAATCAAAGCATAGTTGTAGACTGAAAAAAATTATAATTCTGTTTTGTCAGATCATTGAAGTTCATACTTAAGAGCAAGGCCAGCCAGAGGGTAGCCCGATGGCCAACAGAATGACGGTAAGAGTGGAGCCGGCCAAGGAGGCACTATAGTCAGCTCTAAAACAAGCCTGATTGTCTTTGCACTGGATTCTTCCATTTGTTTCCAAATATTAAAACAGCGAAGCCTGATTGTTTCTTCAATGGGCAGAGGCAACAAGTATGGGCTGACCTAAGAAGAGACAATTGAGGCTTCATTTCAGCTGCCCAGGTGCTGACAGTGGTGAAAGTTTGCCATACAACCTGGATGGACAAACTTGAAGTGTAAGGTAATGCCCTCCTCACTGGACATCCCTCCAGTGGAGGGTGGGCAACGGGTTTCGGGGATGGTCTGATCCAAGGGCATAACCTATAGCATTAAAGAAGTGGATGAAAAGAATCTTACACAAACTAACACCTTGTAAACTTTAACATGTCAAGAGATCAAGAACATTACATGTAATGTATCTATGCTCCTAAGAGTTGGCCCCTTAAACCCTAAAGGTTGTGGCTGCCAACTTTGGCTGCAGGCCCAGGGGAAAAAAATGTGACTTGGCTGCCAGGTAAGCCTGCCCAAAACACCGAAATAGGTCTATTTGTGCCCGAAAGAAGAGAAAAAAGAACCTTTTCACACACAAACAGAAGCAGGCTTGGTGCAAGTGCCTTCACTTAAGTAGGTACCTCTAAGTTTTCTGAGCTGAGTAGTTGGGGAAGTTTGAAGCTGCCCAGGGCTTAAGATGCCATCTGAGAATTTTAGTCAGGTCTTCATGGCTGTAATTTTATTGCATTCTTGAGCAGTGAAATTGGCAGAGTTGGAGTTGGTGAGGAGACAGAGGCTGAAATGTAGTTGGGTGCAACCTTGGAATAGTTGTGGATTAATCCAATGATTAGTTTTCCCTCTGGAGAAAACAGGGAGAACAACCCATTGTGAATTTTTGGGTGGTGAAACTTCTATCCTGGTGTCCATGACTAGTTTGAAGTACTTGGGTTCAATGCCCCTTAAGAGCATCATCACCTATATTGGGTACCTAGGGCTGCATCAATAATTTTCACATCCACTAATACTTAATTTACATATTTCAAATCCCATCTATAAATATGAAAGTGGGACTCTAAAATTATGGGAGACCATTAATAGCAAAGCAAGTGGATCAATCAAACAATTTGATCAATCAATAGTAGAGAGAGATTATGCCATACGAATGGATTAATCAATCCAGTCAATCCAAAACAGGATTTAAACTGTGAGATGACTTTTAGCAACCATCATATCATTTGCAAATATATTCTAAAATCGTTTTTGAAACCAAATTTGCAAGTGTTTACAATTTTACATTCAAAACATGCTCTTATAATATGTGGGTGGGGATGCCATGTACCTGCCAATTACCCCATTTATCCCTAAATGCATGGAACAGTTTGGGGTCAAATCACAAGAACTTAACTAGTAGTAGAGTTAATAGATTCGTTGTGACCACAGGGCAGTAAAAATATAATTCAAAATAGATAGTCAATAGTGGCTATATAATACCTAGATGTTGGACAAGAGGGAACAGAAACATATTCCCCACAGAGAGAAACCCTTGGAAGTTGGCATTGGGCAAACAATACTACTTAGGAGAATGAGTTTCTGTCTGTCCCCTGTGTCCCACACAGAGAGTCTGCTCATCTGCTCCGACTAGAAAATGGGCTATTGTGCACAAATAAATGCCCCTTTAAAAGTGGTTGTTCCTGAAATCTCAAGCTAACAGCACATATTGTCTTTGTTTCCATATTGTGTCCTGGGGGTTAGAACTTCAGAGTTGACTTCAACCACTTTGCCATTCTTCTGAAATGGTGATTAGAAAGTTGTGTACATATTACAGTATGAGTTTTTATTTTTATTTTTTTCTGGCACAAATGGATGCAATGCATTGCAGAAAGGAACTAGTCATTGTATGTTTATCTTTCATAAGGATCATATCCTTGCACACCATTTTTCTGGACTTGGTTTGATATATTTGGTTTGGAGGAAAAGCCCACTATGCTCCTAATAAATTTTTGCCACAACAAAAATTTCAGTTTTTCATTCATTTTGCTCGTGCCTTCTCATGGATTCTAGTTGGCCAATTTCTCTCACCCTTCCACCCAGATTTATTGACACCGTTTTTTTAATGGAGTTTCCTAGATCAGTTGATTGGGTTGATTACTTTGATTGAACTATATCATCAACACTAAAATCTAAGGAAGGAGACTCAGCTCATGATTGGAAAGCACACCACCTGCATCTTCCAATTGGTGGGAAGCCTTAAACTCCCACAGAGTTCTTGGCACTTCAGTCTCCACCGAGTTGCCAAATTTAAAGTGTAGCTAGTTGACATTTCATGTTCCACTTGCCATGATCTTGAGTCCTTGATATCCCCATATCTATCTTTTACATGCTATAAAATCTCCAATATCCACTAGCAAGAAACAAGAATTGTATATTCAAACTTTGGATTTGATTTTTTTTTCAAAATCAGAAACACTAGTGCAATTTTATCAGAATTTGCTAAATCATTCGCCACCTTGTCCAGTCCTTCCTCCCAAGAGACAAGACATGTTCAATATGAAAATGAAGAATTTTGATAATGTGCAGTTTTAGTATAATTATATTTTATACCAAAAAAGATGCCAAAAAAAAACCCTTAATTTGTAAAAAATAATAAAACATATCTACTAAATATCCATGCACATAAAACAACCCCAAAAAGCTCTTGAAATTCAACTGGAAATGTAAACTCTGATTTGCCTATTTTGAATTTAAATGGCAAATATGGAGTAATAGATTTCTGAGGATCAGGGTATGTAACGTATCTACATGAACTCACAACCCTAACCTAGATTGACAGATAATTACCCTTTTCCTTGCCTCAATGTGAACACCAATTTGTGGTATGGTTGTCCACTTGTGACTGTGGCTGGAGTGTAAAAGCCATTTTGGCAGCTCTTTTATGCGAGGTAAGCCTGTCAGATGGGGCTTTCACAAGACTTCCAACTGCACTCAGCTCCCACCTTTGCTCCCCCAAATTTAGTTGGGATATATAACTAATAATTGATGTTATTATGGGCAAATGTAGGTGGTTCTATATCACAACTACCACCAATGTACCATCTGTAGGAAACCCCTTATGACTCAGTTGTGTATGAGCCAGTGTTGGCCAGTTATTGATTTTTTAATAACCATCATGTAGGATTTTTATTTTATTTTTCAAATTTTGGGATCACACAGGTTATCAATATCAAAAAAATTGGGTACTTGGTAGGTTATCTGAATTTTTTTAGTCATAACTGTCAGTTATACATAAGGGTAGGTTATAAATAGCTGACTCATAACTATGGGTTAACATGTCAATTATACACCAGTTACATGCTTTAAAAAAAAAAATTAAATGTTATTTCTTTCTATTTTTTAATTTTTTGTATTAGTATCTAAAGATTGATAACCTACCCAGATGGTAATCAGTTCATCCATATAGGCCATTAGAATTTGAAAATTCAATACCAAACGGTTATCAACTAGTTATCAGAACATAAGGCATCAACTGGTAGGTTACTAATAACCAGCTTGATAATTGAGTCAAAATTCAATAACCAGCCAATACTGGTATGATCCAATGTCAGATAGGTACCGAACCTTGGTTCAGATCCGACCCCATTTTCAGCTAGTTGTCAGCCAAATACCTGATTGGGTAT
>Ga0116228_10000824_pt1 | contig 24494 bp, 14 predicted proteins | sample S1TSphfallax_2_FD_89694 | JGI IMG/M metagenome (GOLD analysis project Ga0116228, IMG submission 89694) | Host-associated microbial communities from peat moss isolated from Minnesota, USA - S1T2_Fc - Sphagnum fallax MG | ecosystem: Host-associated > Plants > Peat moss > Unclassified | place...
CAAGATCTTTTCACAATAGCTCTAGATCTAGCTTTAAAGATCTGACTTCCACAACTTTGATATGTTGATCTCCTCTCACCTCTTTTCTTTTCTTTTCTTTCTCTTCACATTCTTTCCTTTCCCTGTTTCTCTTTTGCACTTGACAAACTCCTATGATATTACTAGAGACTCTCAAGCTCTAGTTCTAGAGACTTTCTAGCTCTAGATCTCTTTCAACTTTCTCACCAAACAACCTAAACTATGATACCATGTTAACAAATAGGAGATCTACTCAAGTGCAAACATAAATCTTTATTGAAAGGAAACTACAACATAATAATCACAACACAAAACACAACATCAAGAACTCTCCAAGGTTCTTGTCACGAGAAATATACAAACTTGTGTAATGAAGAAAAGAGAGGCAAACTATCAACACCAAGGTATTTAACTAAAAGACCAAACTACAAATAACTAAACTAAAATAAGTAACGAAAGTAATTCAACATTGTGAAAGTAACCTAGTTACTTTCCTACTCCAGTAACTAATGAAACCTAACTAGTTGAACTTGAATTCTCAACATTCCAACCATGCACTAACCAACTTGTTTGGTTTATACATGTTTGTGTGAATAATTGACCTGCTTGTCACTTGTCTTAGTCCCCATCTCAGAGCTCTAGCACGCCCTTCTACCCCCAAAATGTTGCGAACCTATAGAGTGTACCCAACTCTTTTCATTGTTTCCACTTTTGGACTCACATTTGAGTCTTTCGATGAGTGTGGGGGTGCATCAACCACCCACACATTTTTTATGATGGTATAACTATCATGTGATCCTCTATATATGATGACATGTGTGCAAATATAATTTTAAATATTGAATAAGATCCCATTCATGTCATTGAAGTCACATTCCTTTCTATTATTCTATTAAATCCTTTTGTTATTCATTATGCATCCTTACACATCCAAAATATTTTGGGTCAAACAGATATTATGCCTTATCTTGTTTTGTATATTTGTTGTTCATGGCAAAACTTTAAATCATTTTTTGAATTCATAAATTTTAAACTTATATGTCTATTCCTTTCATATTCTTGCGACTCGTCTTCATACAATTATGTACAAAACCATGATATATTGGATATTGATATCAACATGAGAGAAAGACTTCAATGTAGTAATTAGTAGTTATATGTACTTACATAGTTGTGGGTTTTAATTTTATTAATAAACCTTAAACTTACATAGTAGTTGGCACTAATGCAATAACATGTTGCTAAATAGGTTGTATGTCCTTATTAGTCACTAATAACCATTGTAGGAAATTGATTTCCAATAGAGTATGGTATATATGTTGGTGGTACAACATGTTTAGGAATTGGGTACACATTCCTAGGTACATAACCTATATAATTTTTAAAGATTGAGGAATCAAATCCTTTTGTTCCAATTTGATAAGTTGGATACAAACTAGGATCTAAAGGCACAAAAGGGGGTATCACATTATACCACATTGGATATGTTGAAGTAGGTAACATATTAGTTTTACCTGGTACAATTGGTGTAAAGGTTGTGACCAGGTTGTTTAATAGTTAACAAGTATTGTTGTATGACCTATACTAGGATTCATGGCTTGAGTTCTTAATATAGACACATTGGATATTGTTATTGTAGTGGTTGGAAGAACATGTTGATGAATACTCATCACCTCCTCCTTAAATAAATGCCTTAACCTATCATTAATAAATGGGCAATGATTGAACATGTGTCCCATTTGATGACAATATGAACAAGTCATAGTTCTAGCACCTTAATTTCTTCTTAAAATTGGTTTATGATGCGGTACTTGCAATTTTTCACTTGGTCCAAGTGCTAATCTTGTTGGCTAGGTGCCTTGTGGATAAATGATTCCTTATCAAACAACTATGGGTGTTGTTTTGGGTTCAACATGTTTTACATGTGGTATAGAAACTGATTGATTAGACAATCTTTGGTGGATGTGATGAAGCTACTCCAACCTATTGAGTAGGTGAAGTCATTCCATCTCCAAATTAATGAGTACCAAATGAATGTTGGTGTGTGATGGTTGGTTTTGAAAACCAGCATATGTTGTAATTGGTGTAGATGCACTAGTCTTAAGTAGATTGTAACCTAGGGTTGCAGATCGCCATGGTTGTCATACAGATACAACTTCATCAAATGGTTGAATAAGTTCATGATTGTCACCATTATGAACATTCACTACCCTTGGTTGGGTTGTTGTTCGTGGTGTTTTTTTATGAATGGTTAAAAATGATGTTAAGTTTTTCTACACAACCGATTATGCTACATTTTGATGTTGTTCATTCACTTATCCCCTTTGTGTTGCATTTGTGTTTGGTGCATTCATAGGTTCATCTCCCATAGGTTGCACTTGATGTTCATCTTGTTTTTGTGCATGTTCTTGAATAGGTAGATGTTTGACTTATTATAACTATTTTTTAAAACTATTAGTAACTAACTTTGACATTTTTTGAAATCAACATGTTCTAGGAAAGCCCTTACATTATTTTTGAACACAAGATGTTTTTTTCAAAATGACCCTTCCTAGTAGTCAAAAGTTTGTATACAATTTCTTTTACAGATTGGGTCCTATCATTCTTCAAAAAAATTACACGAACTTCACCCTATTCCTAATGGTTTCAAACTAAATCAAGATAAAAAAACGAATCCTAAAGTTTACACAAAACAAGCAAACGTATAACAAATCCAAATTTCAAACATGATTGTTTGTCAAACCTGATCTATTCAAGCTATTAAATCAAACCAAAAATTCTAAGTGTGATTACTTCTAAATTTTGATCCACTATGTGGTCGCCAAATGTTAACAAGTTTTTTTATTCCCATTAAAGTTAATCACTTTTAAATTTTCCAGCAACATGTTCCTAAAACAATAATAAGCACATATAATATTTTAATAAAACTTGAACTAACTACAATCCTAAACTAACATGTACACAAATTGTTCAAAGCTTAAAGGAAATTGGTTGAAAGAAAAATTGATTCATGTTCCATAAATGAAGATTAAAACACATAATCCAAAATGAAATCCAAGAAATGAAGGTAATCCTTGATTTCCATCATGAGAGACCATTCATCGACGATATTTATCTTCAAACCCTTCCATTATTTTAAATTCATCTATTTTATTAGGGTTTTGAAATTATTTTTGACAATTTGTGTAAATTCTTATTTAAGTTGTGTGGAATTACAAAAGGACCAACTTGTGGTTATTGTAGTTTATTTTACTATAGAACATTGCCAAATTTTCACTCACTGTCATGCAACATGGGCAAAGGAAGTGGTTGAAGCTTATTGGTAAGATCATGGTTTTAATGATGATAATCATTGAATAGTTTTTTGAACATATCTATGTGCATTTTTGTAAAATTTTGAACATTTTTATGCAAATTAATGTAGATTACTACATCTAGAATTCTCCATGAGTTTTTTTTTGGATTCCTTAATGTAATGTTTCATAGGCCATAGTAAAAATTTATTTGAATCACTTTGTTTTGTATTGAAATATTTTAATGCTTTAACCATAAAATACATGCTTGAAAAAATGAACCCTTAATACTTCCATAAACACCAAAAAACCATTAATACCAAAGATGCAATACCTATTATTTTGAATTTTTTATATGAGATAAATATAATCTATGTAATTTTTGCATGTCATTGGCAAAACACATACTAAACCCTAAACCCACATAGGGCCTCAAAGCACATGTCAAATTTTTTCTTTCAAAAATGCTCAAACAAAATATATATGACCAAAATACTATATTTGACACATAATCTTCAAAAGCTCGTAACTATCACAAAACATATCCTTTTCTTCTGAAATTTTGAAAATATAAATGCCTTATAGTTCTCTACAATCCTTCCAATTTTCACTTTAACATATTTTCTCAATAGATTTAGATTTCAAGATTTGACTTTCACAACCTTTTGACATGTTGAAATCTCTTTTGACCTCTTCCTTTCTTTTATTTTTCTTCACACTCTTTCCTTTCCTCTCTTCTCTTTTGCACTTAACAAACTCATGTGATATTACAAGATACTCTCAAGCTCTAGTTTTAAAGATTTTATAGTTCTAAATCTTTTTCAACTTTTTCACCAAAATAATCTAAGCTCTAATACCATGTTAACAAAGAGGATATTTAGTCAAGGACAAAGATAATTTTTTATTGAAAGGAAATAAAAACATGGTGCTCATAGCATGGAACATAACATCAAGAACTTCTCAAGGTTTTTGTCAGTTCCAAGACATAAACTTGTGCAATGAAGAAAAAAAACCAAACCATTAACACCAAAGTATTTAATTAAGAAACCAAACCAAAAATAACCAAAGTAATTTAAATTTTAAAAAATTCAACCTTGTGTGAAAATAACCAAGTTACTTTCCTACTATAGCAACTAATGAAAATCTAACTAGTTGAGCTTGAATTTTCAACAAATACCTCCATAAATACCAAAGATGTAATACTTGTTATTTTGAATTATTTGTATTAGATTAATATAATGTATGGAATTTTTGCATATCATTGGCAAAATACATACTAAATTTTTTCTCCTCGAATACAATACTTGCATAAAGCCTCAAAACACACATTGGGTTTTTTCCTTTTTTTTCAATACCTGCATGAGGCTTCAAAACCCACATTGGATTTCTCTTCTTCAATTGCAATATTGGCATGGGGGGCTCAAAACACACATTAGATTTGTCTTCCTCATTTGCAATACACACATAACGGTCATATAAACTATATGGGCTACATGCATCTAAAAAATTTAATATGGTGGATGTAAGTATTATATTTTTGAATGGGGATTCATATAAGGGGGCCTCGACCAATAGACAATTTTTTTGGTAAGCCCTATGTGTAGGTATTACATTTTTTTAAAATACAAATTTGGGCTTAAATGTTAATAAATTTAAGGTTTATGATTTGTAATTTAGGGTTTAGGTATGAGGTTTAGATTTAAGGTTAGGTTTTAGGCTTTAAGGTTTATGATTCAACTTTAGGTTTTAAGGTTTACAATTTAATGTTTAGGTAGAAGATTTAGATTTAAGGTTAAGCTTTTGGTTTTAAGGTTTTCATTTAGGTTATAGGTTTGAGTTTTTAAGGTTTACAATTTGGGGTTTAGGTATAAAGTTTGAATTTAAGGTTAAGTTTTAGGCTTTAAAATTTATGATTCAACTTTAAGGGTGAAACACAATTAGGTGGATTGTTTAAACTATCATAGTTGTAATTTTTTTGGATTATAGATGAACTTGAAATTTAAAATCATATCAAATATTAAAAATTTCAATCTTTTCATTATCCATATTGTAATGTACTTTATTGAAAACATTACTAAAAATTATGGGTGAATTTTAAGAAAAGAATGGGTTCATTATGGAGTTTTGAAATGATGACATTATGTTTGTCACACATAGGAAATGAAAAATGTGCATTAAAAAAAATGTCATATTAATGTCAAAATTAAAAATAAAAATATTCCACCATAAAATGAACAATCACTATTACAAAATGTGGGTGTAGTTCACTAATCCCCATTCACTCGACCACTAAATTCATTGTTTTTTCATTGGTCCCCATTCACTATAACCAATGAATTCACTCAAAATCCAGTGAATTCATTTGGTGTACAAGGACATTTTTTGTTGTAGTGAATTTTATTATAAGATGCATTGAAATTTTCCCAATATATATTTTTCATATTTAAAAATTTAACTTGTTGTGATTTTTGTGATTTTTTACAATTGATATTCCATTTCACATTGAAATCTTTAAACTTTTCTCTAGATTTCTTGACCAATCACATGTTTAAGGATATTTATAAGGTGGTTTATTAATATTTGTGACCAAAACCACATGGGACAATTATAGGATTTAGAGTTTGATAATTATTTTAAATGCAAGAATTGTACTTAATGTAAGATGTGGACTCTTCAAAATGTCAAACATGAACCACCTAACCATGTTTTTACCTTTAAGTTTTAAGGTTTAAGTATAAGATTTAAATTTAAGGTTAGGCTTCTGGCATTATGGTTTTCATTTAGGTTTTAAGGTTTATAATTTGGGGTTAAGGTAGAAGGTTTAAATTTAAGGTTAGTTTTTGGGTTTTAGGATTTATGATTTGGCTTTAGGTTTTAAAGTTTAGGTAGAAGATTTAAATTTAAAGTTAGGCTTTTGGTATTAGGGTTTTCATTTAGGCTTTAAATTTAAGTTTTAAGGTTTATAATTTAGGGTTTGGGTAGAAGCTTAAACCTTAAAGTTAGGTTTCAAACTTAAAAAATTTATGATAGTGCTTTAGATTTTAAAGTTTAGATAGAAGATTTAGATTTAAGTTAGGCTTTTGGTTTTAGGCTTTTCACTTAAGCTTTAGGTTTAGGTTTTAAGGTTTACAAATTGGATTTAGATAAAAGGTTTAGATTTAATATAAGAGTTCAATATATAAAAATGTTATTCTATGTAATAACTCGAATTTTAAATCATTTACTTGCTTTAACCTTTAGGTTTGAGGGTTTTCATCTAGGCTTTATGTTTAGGTTTAATGGTTTATAATTTTAGGTTTTGATTTTAGTGTTTTTGATTTAATTTTAAATTTTAGGCACTACAACAAAAGGTGTCCTTGTACGCCAAGTGATTTTGCTGGATTTTGAATGAATTCACTAGTTATAATGAATAGGGACTAATGAAAAAACAGTGAATTCATTGATCTAATGAACAAGGACTAGTGAATTACATCCACATTTTGTAATAATGAGGGTTGGATTTTAAACTTTAAAGTTAAGTTGTAAGTTTTCAATTTGAACTTTAGGGTTAGGTTTAAGCTTTAAAATTAGGTCATAGGTTTTTAGTTTTAAACTTAGGGTTAGGTTTAGGTTTTAAAATTGGGTTTTAATGTTAGGTCGTAGGTTTTTAATTTTAAGTTTAAGGTTAGGTTTTAGTGTTAGATTGTAGGTTTTAGGCTTAGATTTTTAGTTTTTAGTTTATGGTTAGGTTTAGGTTTTAAGGTTAGGTTTCAATGTTGAATGGTAGGTTTTAGGTTTTAAGGTTAATATTTATTTTAAGTTTAAGATTAAAATTTTAACTTTAAGGTTACTAGGTTTTATTGTTAGGTTATAGGTTTCAACATTTTTAATTTTAAATTTACAGTTAGGATTAGACTTTAAGGTTAGGTTTTGATTTTACAATTAGGTTTAGATTTTAGGTTTTAAACTTTAAAGTTAAGTTTTAATGCTATGTTATAGGTTTAAATTTAGGTTTTACATCTTAAGGTTTAGGTTTTACAATTAAGTTTTAGGGCAAAGTTTAAGGGATTACAAATAATCTAAAATATGTAATTAAAAATGATTTGTAATCATTAAAATTATATCTAATCATAAATTACTTCAAATTAAATTTTACATAATAATAACATGTTTACACCAGACAATTTAAATAAAGTAATGAAAAAAACTATTCATAATCAAAGGATGACAATTTTTGTCATTTATGTTGACCAATGGTACAAGGGTTAAGGACTTGAATCTTTTTCAAAGAGGCAAGGGGTTTAGGTCATCATACTTGCAACCCATGTGTCATGTAGCCCCCCTAGGTTAATGAAATAAACATTTATTATTATTATTATTATGTTTGCTTTACCTACATATATATTAATTGTTTTGTTCATGAATGTGAGTATTGCACAAGGTCATCCAATTGTTTGTGTTCCAACACTTACATATGCCCTTTCAAATCTTGTATTACTTATAAATTTTTAACATGATAATATATTACATTATTGATTATTATTAAATAATCATAATATTAACATTATATATATATATATATATACTGAGAAATTTATATTAATAACGTAATTAATTAACTAAAACAATACATTTTAACAATCATTAATAATTTTCTTATTAATACTAAAGTTTCAAGCATGTTTCATTTAATATAATATTGTTAACAACTATATTGAGTAATTATAATGAATAATGTTAAATAATGATACTATTAAAATTATTTTCTTCATTAATAATTAATTTAACATACCAATTTATTATTACTATGTATTATTAAATTATTATGATAATAATAATATTTTAAAAGTTACAAAAAGTATTAATGAATAATTTTAGACTTTTAAAATTATTATTTAAAAAATGGTATTAATTCTTTTATTATTATTATCAATATTATTGTTATTATTTGTAGTTAATATGTAGCCTATGTTAAAATACTTGTAAATTAACTAGTGTTATTTAAGCATGTAGGTGTATAAAAATATATTAGCATAATCAATAACATTCAAATAACACATATTAATTATTAATAGTTATATATTATAGTATTATCATCATTTTTATTTAAGAATTGTTATTTGATTCATAATAATTTATACTTAATAATATTATGTTTTTATTATCATTTTATTATCATTTTAATAGTGTGTCAAGGCCACATAACCTTTGGCTTAAACAAAATGACACCCTTGAAATAAAATACTTGCATATGAGCTTCCTTCCCTCACACTAAACATTGGGTGCATCGTTAGCAAAACCTGCATAAAGGCCTCTTTAACCCACATTAGACATTGGTTCTAATAACAATACCTACATGTAGTCTTCGAAATACATACTGGAAAAAATGGCCCAATTGTAATAGATGCATAAGGAGACATAATCAACCTTACAAGCTAACTACAATACGTGCATATATTATTCCCAACACACACTATAAATTTATTCCAACAATAATACTTGCATTGTGTCATTCAAAATTTCATTAAAAGTTTTCCCTTTTCTACTATGCTTTAAGTTTTTGGGTATTGTTAATGTTGTTTTAGTGATTATATTTGAACATTAATGGGCCCACATTTGGATATTTTCCATTAGTTAGATTATTGTTTAACATTGTGGGGTTGGGGTTAACATAAAACACATGCCAAGGCACAAACAATGGATTGTGAAGCACAAAAAACTATTGTTAGCATTCAATACACAATAATATTATAAAACTTTGGTATAAAATGATCAAGCAAGCAATTTACATGAATATGATGCCTATTGGATGCTCAAATTAATAATTATTTATGGGATCTTCCTTACAAACATTTGTGTGTGAACATTATTTCATGCCAATCCTTCAACCTATGAATCAAATACCTTAAACGATCTTCTACATGACATAATAATGTTCTTGAATGTAATGATTCATTTGCTTTTGTGAGGTAAATGTTTTGAATTTTTGATGGCACAACTTTCATGATTGAAGTGGCATGGTCACAAAGTGTGACCCTTCCTTGTGTGTATTTTTTGGTAATCTCTTCATTGTGTGACGTAAGTGAACTAATTCTCCTTTCATTTTGTGATGTAAATGAATTGATGTTCCTTTCATTTTGTGATGTAAGTGAACTAATGTTCCCTTCATTGTGTGATGTAACAATTGATGTTCCTTCGTTGTGTGATGTAAGAACCGATGTTCCTTCATTGTGTGATGTAAGAACTAATGCTCTTTTATTGTGTGATATAAGCAAATTAGTGCTCCTTCCAAAGGAAAACTTGAACTTTCCAATTCATTAAAAACCTTGACCTTGTTTATATGAAGCACAACCTCTTCCATGGTTCTAATCAAACCAATGTCAATGACCCCTTGTCACCATTAGTTTCACGATCATTTTTGAAATTTGAATCATCCATAATATATTTGGGGTCCACAAACATGGCTACTAAACCTTTGCGATTAAATTTAAACCATGTTCCATAATAATCAATGATATCCTCTTGGGTAACATCAGTGACCATGAGAATAATAATGATTTGATGCTTTTAAAGATTTTCTCGTAATGCCCACTCACATGTGCAACTTGAATATTTTGTAAATAGGTATTTCATTTTGTATTCCACATCGACAAGAAATTGACTCCTTATAATCCAATAACCATTTGTTTCAAAGGATGGTTGGGATACATGTGTGAATGGGATCAATGTTGCCTTCTGTACATTCATTCTCACAATATGTTCCATAACCTTGTTTTTAATGAACCCCCTTTTTTTCATTTCAAATGTGTGCATGTAATATTGTGCAATTGTTATTGTTAATCTCCAAACCAACCAATCAATTTGATGCCCTCTAAAACCTTTTGTTTCAAATGAAAACCAATGCTTTTAAGGCACCATGGTAAGACTCAATGCTTGTTTTTGTATGTTGTTTGGAATGTGGCACACATCGAAGGCCAATCATCCATAACTCTAAAACACAATGCACAATGCAATATTAATTAGATAAATGGTTTAGTTGATAAAACATGATCATACCCATTTAAAGGGATGTAAATTATGAAACTATCACCAAATGAACGTGTTTTGGAATATTGAAATTGAAAATGAACACATACCAAATTGACAATAATAAGTTCAAAAGTCACCAAGATTATGTTGTTCAAAACTTTGTAAAACTTTCATCCGCCCTTGTTCTCTGAAAGTCTCAATGTTTTCCTTAGACTTGATGGACATATATCACATCATGTAGGTCATGAAAGATTATTTGTCAAATTTCAACATCTTTGATCTTCTCCATTGCACATAAGTGCCATGCTTTTAATATATGTCATGCACAAAGGAATATAGGGATGTTCTTTATAGCCTAAACAATCCTAAGCATTGACACACAAATCACACCAAAATTTTACATTACCTATATATATGTAAGTAAAGGCCTAAAACTGGGTTCCAAAGCTTGTCCTCCTCTACTACCCATACCGGTCCCTCTTGCTCGATGACGGGTGCGTACATCCACAAAACAATTCCTTACCCCTTCCCACCAAACCAGAACCCAACGTTACTCTTCGCACACCCAAAACCTATTCCAACTTTGTTCACTTCTTCTTCGTGTCCTCCTTCGATAGGTATCAACTATCAACCTCAACTCTTTGAAGCCTAGTTCATAATGAACCGAAACGTAGGAGAAACCAACCCCACTTTTGGGACGTGAATTTTTAGAAAAAATTCTAGCTCCCAAATCTTTGCATCTCCCAAGTATGAGTGGTTAAACCACAGGCACCTAACTTGCTTTGTATGGATGCAAGTTCCTGTTCGATGGGTTGTTTTCTTTGGTTGTTGTTGCGAAGTTGCACATTATTGGTTCGGTTAAAAGAGGTTGCTTAATTTGTTTGTTTGGTTTGCAAGGTTTTTGTGGCGAACATCAAAACACAGTTTTGAAATAGTTTCCAACATTTGGCTCTGAGATGGAGGAAAACCCCAAGTTTTGAGTTTTTTGGAGCTTCTTGACATCATTGCTTGCTACATCTTCTCAGGGTTTTTTTGGCAAGTGGTTGGGAGGTATCGGCAGCAGGAGTAGGAGCTGGATTTGGGCAAATCGATGAAGGCAAGTTTGTTTCTTTTTTTGCAAAGTTTTGTGGGATTCTTGAAACTCAGATTTTAGAAATGGAGAGTATTAATCAAGAGTTTTTGGAAATTTTGGAAAGGGTTACATACATGATGTCAATTTATGTGGTTTTTTTGTGGCTGTTTGGAAGTCAAGAGATGCCGGAGTTTTGGTTTCCATCTTATATCATAGCTTGGACTTTCATGTGAAAGTATTGCGAAAATGTTTTTAGCAAAACCTGTTGCGGATTTGGTCTCATTTAGGAATCAAGGAAAGCTTCAAAATCCTTGCTTATCTTCAAGCTTTGGAAGTCTTAGAGGCTTATCAGTTGTATATGAAAAGCTTGTGTTTTCCACAACGACTAATAGGTCATCTGAGTTGTGCTGTTGTTGCTGTTGTTGTAGGTTTTGGGGCTCATTTGTGGGTTCAAGTCAAGATTAAAAACTCCAAGTGGGGTGTCAGTGCTTCAATGATCTGGGTGTTTTGGAACTTAGTTGTGCTTCCAGTTGATTGAGACTGGTTTTGGGTCCAGGAGAATCAGAGCCTATTGAGCTTTTGCAAGTGTGTTTCTGGGTGGTGGTGAGCAGTTTAAAGGTAGCTGTGAATGATGTACACACCACAACGAAAGGGACCACAGTCACTGCGGGCTTTGGCCCGTGAGAAGGGGAAGGTGGTGACTTGTCTGCCTCTGCCATCTTTAGAAGAAGGTAAAGTGCAGCCTCCACCAATGACTCCAGAGGAAGCCATCCATGCCAAGGCACTGGAAGTTATCAGTGGTGGTGGGGGGGAAGGTGTGCCATCAGACGGTGATATTTGGAGGCATTTTCAATCCAAAGGTGCATTGGATATGCCCTCACTGGAGCAAAAAGATCGGGCTGCATTGCAAGCTCAGATATCAGCTCTGGAATCTGAGGTAAATGCGTTTAGTGTGTGCTTTATTTTCCAAAACTCTGAACTTGCTTCCCTCTTCACAAATCACTGTCTGGTAATACGCATTGTTCGAAGGCCATTTTCATATGTGAGAATGAAGTATGAAGACCTAGTTCATGTGGAAATGGTGAGTCAGTTACTAATATGAATCCCCCACAATTTTGGGAGCAAGGTTGCAGTTATATGGCTACCAGTTCAACATGGGCTTACTGTTGCTCCAACGCAAGGAGTGGCAGAAGCAGATGGATGAGCAGAAGTCTGCAGTCATTGAATCACAAGAGATGTTGCAGCAGGAGAAAGCTGCACACTTGCTTGAGCTTACAGAATCTCAGAAACGTGAGGAGGCTGCAAAGAAAGCCCTTGATACAGAACGACAGTGTGTGGCTGATGTAAGTAACTCTGTGAGTCTCTCTTGCCAGCAAAATGATTTCTTAGGCAAGGAATCTGGTGATGTAAAACGCTTGAATATTTTTGCTGCCCTGATGGGCTTCATTGAAACAGACAAAGGACCCGTGCTCATGCTTTTGTGTGTGTGTTGGTTGGGATCAGCTAGAGAAGGCTCTGAAGGAAATGCAGACAGAGGGCTTGGAGGTGGAGACAGCAGAGAGGCAGTTATCTCAAGCAAAGGAAATGTTGGCCAGTGTAGAGGAGAAATCATCACAGGTAGACATTCAGCTGGCCAAGGTTCAAGGAGAGCACACCCAGGCCAACTATAAGCTAGTTGAGTCTCAGCTTCAGCTGCAGGAGGTTGAAGCACGTGAAGATGCTCTTCGTCGTGAACACTGCAGTCTCATGTCTGAGTATGTACATGGATGTGTTCTTTTGTGTATTGAATAACCCTTTATGCAATTGCTACAAGAAGACCATACTATCAATCTTAAAAGTGGGAGGTAGAGCTGATGGTATATGCACATGGGATGTAGGGTTGAGGCTCATAAAGTGCAGATTGTGCAAGAGGAGAGTACCCTTTGTGAGTGGGAAAAGGAGCTGATCAGAAAGCAGGAACAACTGCATGAAGAGGAGCAAAAGCTGAATGAGCTTGAGGAGATCATTAATAACAGATTTGAAACAATGAAGCAATCTGAGAAAGGTCTGGAAATCACACACACAATGTTGGAAAGAGATCAGTCAGTGCTGAAACAATCAGAAGCAGAACTCATTGCTCGGACTGTGGCTGTCACAGACAGAGAGGAGGTTTTCTTCCTGATCTTTATCCCCCCTTCCCTTTCTGGATTCCTATCAGTTCTATTCAAGGCATTGACATTTCACAATGGCTTGCTGGGTTTCGTCCTCATGTGCTGAAGGAGAAGGATGTTGCCATCACAATACAAGAACAAGAGTTATTGGTGGTTGAAGAGAGGCTGGCTGGGAGGCAGCAGGTACATCCATCTCATCTTTCTTTGCATATTAGGAGGTTTTGATCTTGTTGTCAAAACTTTTGATCATACAGAGTGTAATGGACTTTGGCAACCAGTTTCAGGGACCTGACTCCAAAATGGATTGGGCCATTTTGATTGGGACCCTTTTGACAGGTTTTTGAGCAGCATGAGGAGCATGTTAAGGAAACTGAGGTGTATGTGGCAAGAGAAAGAGAGCGGTTGGATGCTTTTGATACAGGTGTGAAAATGCGGGAAGAAGCTGTTGCAGAACAGAAACAGGAACTGGTATTGTGTCATGATGGCCCTCCACTTAACCTCCTCATTTGTATATCCATGGAATCTTTTTTTGGGAGCAATATGGATAGAACCCAATTCTAATATTCACATTTTTTTGTTTGTGGCTGCACAGGTTTCACTTCAGCAACTCCTAGAATCTCAGACCCAAGAGGTTGACAGGAAAAAAATTGAGCTGGAAGGAGCAACTTTGGAACTTGAGAAGGTGCGAGAATCACTTGTTTTCGAGAGAAAGGAGCTTGACAATGTGAAAGGGGCAACTGAAAAGCGAGAAGCTGAGATATGTCAGCTGGAAGTGGCAATTGCAGACAAGGAACATGATTTGCAGGCCAAAATTTTGGAGGTGGAGAAGAGGAAACTCTCACTGGATTTGAGGCTCAAGGAAGTGGAAAATCTGGAACAGGCAGTGTGGCTTGAGGAGAAGAAGTATGAGGCTGAACACCAAAAGATTGTGGCACTGAATGAGGAGATTGGCAGGGACAGATTGGAATTGGACATAGTCCGTAAGGAGTTACAAATTGAGAAGGAGCAGATTGAAGTTAGGCATGAACATCATAGGAACCTGAAGGAACTGGACCAACAACAGATTGAGGATGAGTGGGCAAAGGTGCGAAAAGACTGGGAATTGGTGAAGGAAAATATGGAGGAGAGGAAAAGGGTTGAAGATGAAATTCATGGGAAGTGCCAACAGCTCGAGCAGCAGAAGGAGATGCTGAACAAGGAGTTCCAACAGAAGATTTGCGAATTGGAAAATGAGACTTCAGCTGAGAGGGAGAGATTGAAGAAAGAAGTGCATCTGGAGAGGCAAAAGCAACAAGATGAAATTGAAGCTGATAGAGAAAAGGCAGTGCAAGAGAGGGAGAAAGCCTGGATGGAAATTGCAGAAGAAAGACAGGATATTGCCCAGCAGTGGGAAGACTTGAAGGTACTGGAGGTGGAACAAATAAAGCTAGCTAAGGTTCGGTTGCAGCTTAAGCAAGAACTTGATGAGATTCGGGAACACAAGTGCTTTGTGGATGAGGAAGCAAAGGAGCTGAAAATGTGGAAGGAAAAGTTTGAGCAGGAGTGGGAATTACTTGATGAAAAGAGGGAGACAGTTGAGAAGGATGTAGAGAGGTTTGAAGAGGAAAGTAAACACAGGAGAGAATGGCTTAAACACTCAGAGGAACAGCTTAGGATCTCCAAGCATGAAATTCAGGAGCAATCCCTCAAAATGGCTGAGGAGCTCAAGGAACAAGATGCATGGAAGACAAAGATGGAGACTGAAAGGACTCAACTTTATGCCCAACTGCATGCAGAACGTCAGGTTTTGGTGCACAATTTAGAGATGCAGTGTGCTGAGTTTGACTGTCTTGTCTTGCAGGAGAAGGAGGTTATTGAAAAGCTGATGGAGGAACGGAAAGCACAGTTGCAATCAGAGATTGAAAAAGAGGAGTTGAAAAGAAGCAAGAGGTCAGTGCTCATGGAGATGGAGCAGCTGCAGTTCGAGCACCAAAAGTTGGAACACGAACGACAGGACCTTGGCACACAGCGTGAGGAGGCTGACAAAGAGCAGATTGAAATTCACAAAGACATTGAAAACCTGGACCTTCAGCTCCAGAAGCTTAAAGAGCAATGGCAAAACTTGCATCAGGAGCAGGAGGAGATTTTAGCAGAGAAGCTGCATAAATTGAGAGCTGACTTGACTGAAGCAGACAACAGCCTTCACATTGCAGAGCCTGCCATACATCACCAAATTAAGCCTGAGGCAAGATTTCAACAGCAGGAAGTGAACCCAGTGCCAGTTCAAAAAATGACACCCTCAGCACCAGAGTGTGCTGCTAGCACCTTGAGATCACCTGGAACAATAGCCTGGTTGCAGAGCTGTGCCTCACGAGCTTCACAACTCTTCAGCCAACCCAGCGAACTAACAGGAATGGTGGTGGCCAATGTTCCTGAGAGAAGAAAGGGAGGCACTGTGTCAGAGAGTTGTGAACATGGAGACAACCCAGACCAGGATAAGAATCTGAGGCATAGCCTGAGCTTGAACCAATCACAACTGGCACAGGTTTTGTGTACAGAGAAACAAATGCGCCCATACAAGCACACACAGTCCATTAGAGCTATAGTTGAGGATGCTATAAGAATGGTGGGGTCTGAGACTCCACACAAGGTTTCTCATTCTAGTGAGCAAAAACCTGCTGCAGGAGGCCTTGACAGACCACAAACAGGGAAGAAACGATCATGTGGAGTTGCAGTGAAGGAGCAGGATGATGATGAGACTAAGTTTGAAGTTGAAGGTGAAAGACCCCATAAGAGGCAATTATGCGACATTCTGCATATGTCCATGGGGGGTCCCAATGGAGGTTCATTGTGTGGTGTCACATGTCCATTGCCCATTGTATCTCCAGGGTCACAACGATGCAACTTTCTACCCACCACTATGTATGTGTTTCATTCCAAAAATTTCTCTCACTTGGGTGCTTCTTCCAATCAAACCAATGAAAGAATGCTCATCTCCAGGCCACTTCCCATGCCATCTCTGAAATGGGTTTCTGGAAGTTGTACACTAAGTGTAGCAGTTGCTGTAAGTTGATGTCTAAGTGCTCTTTCGAATGTCTGGTAACTGTGTTTGATTCAGTGACTTGTCCTTGATTTGTAGTACCAGTGCAAGTATGTTGTTGATCCCAACCACATCCCAAGATGTAGAGGGTGTGGGTTTACATCAAGATGATGATGCTGAGAGGAGCCAAGAAAGAGTCAAGAAATCCAGTCTACCTGCCACATCTTCCTCAGCACTGTCAAATGTAAGTGGCTCATGTCTTGCTTCAAATTATTCAATTCCCATCTCAAATCCTGACAAAAATACTTTGAAATGTCATGTTGTAATCATGATCTATGAGCATTAGTCTGATACATGATTACCCTGTACTACATTTTCTAAGCAACATGGTCCTGTGAGCCCATTTTTGAATTGGGTGTTAGCCTCTTTTGTTTCACCATGTGAACAGCAATTCTGGTGGCATACTCACTTCCCAGTCTATGGTGTTATGTCAAAATCTACAAACTTTTTGTCGGCTATTGATTTTTCTGCTGTTGGGAGAATGTTACAAATGCTGTGGTTTCTTTGTGTTTGGTATAGGGAACTACTATGCTGTTTCTTGTCCTTCACCATTGTTATTAGTTTCTGAGTAAAACCTGGAGTCTTACTTGCAGATTCTTGGTGCAGAGGATGATGTCTTGCTGAATGAAAGTAGCAAGGTCCCTGAAGGTGGTGTAGCTGTGACCCAAGATGGAAAGGGAGTGGAGGTTGAAGTTGCCAAAATGACTGTGGTTCAAACTACAGTAGTGAAGACCGCATTTTGTGCTGAAGGAAATAATCTTACAATTCCGGAGCAAGAGCTGGATGAACAAAATGTAGATGCCAGTAGTGCACCCACTGGTGCTGGTGAGTTCCATGATGAGAACAACAAGGAAGTTGGTGAGGAAGAGGATGGAGAAGAGGATGGGGACAAGGATGAGGAAGAGGAAGAGGATGATGCAGAAAAGGACTTGCATGATGATGGCCAGGAAATGGGTGATGTAACTACAGACAAGAAGGCAGAGGAGAATGGAGAAAGGGAAGATGATATCTATGATGATGACCAGGAAGCCAATGAGGATGCTGAGGTTGCAGAGAAAGATGAGGATGAAAAGCCTATGACTCTGGGTGAAAAAATTTGGAACTTTTTTGTCACATAAAGTCTCAAAAGTGTGGCAGTTAATTGAATTAGTCTCTGATCCTAGTGTATGTCTTTACACAAAACATTTATATCACAGCAGCAACTGTGGTAATGTATTCTTGTACTTCTGTAGGCTCTGAAACTGGAGTGTGTACCTGATGTGAATCCTGCTGTTTTTTCTGAGCCTTTTTTGTTGATGTTTGTTTTTCTAAGTTCCTGTTTTGGTATGTAGACAATCTCATGGAGAATATAACCAGATTTTGTACATGTTTCGCATTTCAAGAAGCTTGTGAAATCTATTAGCTACTGCCTGCCTTTAGAGTCTGAGCTTTTTTTTATTGGGACCGGGTGAAGGGCTATGTCACCTGATATATTATCTTTGCTTGATTTTAAGCTTGAGTTTATTTAGTTGCGAAGAGGGAATTGAACCCATATACTGGCACTTATAGCATGTGTATTGTGATGAAATGAACAAATCCATGGAATAATTTTACTGGCTTCCTTTTTGCTAACTGCTTCTGAATTCTGATCAAAGAATGCTGCATAGATGAAATTCTAGTATCAACCAAAAGTTCTAGCCAATTGCTTTTTTGGGTATTGGGCGGGTTGATAATGTGCAGCCTGGGCAATTACAATGCCAAGAGCTTCTGCAGCATGCAAGTATCCATGATTAACCCTTTAAATAATACTGGAAAATGGGATCAGCAATTTGAAAGAGTGGCTTGTCTGTTATGTCTCAGACAACCTACAGTGGACTTGAGTTTCAGGATTTCAAAGAACCCACTCGTTTCAAGTGACCCTGGGATGTTGAGTGCAGGAGCCATTCTAGCTCATACAGATGCTGCAAAATGGGTACAAGTGCAATGACCTTGGTTTATATCAGTGGTTGGCTGGTTTTGAGTTTTACGATGGTTGCATATCTGGGTACTGGGAGTGCAGGAAAAACGGGGACTGGAACTAGAGTGGAACCAAGTCTTCTGTTAGAACTGGATCCAGACACTAGGACCACCTGCACACTTTTTTTCTTGAGGAGGTGGCCTTATGTGTTGGCCAGAAATACTAGATGCTCATGAGGCCACATGGACCTTGTGTTTTGGGCATTCCACATCAAAATTTGGTAAATCTGAATGGGAAGATGACTTTTTCCTGAGTTCCAGAGACAATTGATACTCTCCTTTCTTTGATGAGAGAGAAAAGAAGATGTTCATTACTTGGGTGAGGTTATGATTAGTGAGGTCCAGATTATTTTTTATGATGTAGCCCAAAATGGTGATCATGCATATGAGAATTTCACCAGATTTGGCTATAAACCAGATTCAAAATCCTCCTATATTTTTGGCTACCTATTGGAACTTATTATAAAATTCTGGTAAGTTGGAAAAGGATTCCTTCAAAATCTGACAAATGCAGGCCATTTTTTTCATGAAAATCCTGTGTACCTTGAAATCATAGTTTTCAGGTCAAAATTTGGTGAAATTTCACCCCAAAAAAATCAATGGGGAGGACTGTTCTCCTTAGTCTGAAGGATCTAATCAATTTATTACATGCAATAAAGAAACATAGCCTACTTAGGGTTCGTTTCCATTAGGCCACTTTGAACACAGATCATGCCTTGTAACTTTCCATTACATGTCTGCCCCTAGTTATCATCATTGTCACCTCATAGCTCTAGAGGAGGAGGCATTGACAAAAGTGTAGAGCTATTAGAGTTGTGAAGTAATGGAGGATGACAAATATCGGGCCCAAGTTCCTTGGAATGGGAGGATGACATTTGTCATCCTTCATTGTGGGAACATATGTTCCTTTGAAAGTTCCTTACAATGCTGGTACTTGTTAATTGAACTTTGCCAACAATAACAAATCATAAATTTCCAAATAATTACAATTTCCAATGGAAAGTGACTTTTAATGCAACATGTGTTGGAAGTTGATTGCACATCAATAAAAAAATAGAGATGCTTAAATACATACATTTACAATGAACTCTCCACCAAACCTTAGGATCACACAAGTTGTTACAAATTTTACAATTCACCCCCAAGCTCTAGATTACTCCTAATAGGAATAGGAGATGAAAATCTCACATGTAGATGTTACCTTTCTTAGTATTGAATGAAATTTTAACTCATATATCTCATGGTTCCAAAAAGTTAAATGCATGAAACACGAAGATCAAAGGTAAAATTACTTTCGTAAAAATAATTTGATAGGATGTTAACCTCCAACAACCCCCCCCCCAATCAACAAATGAAGTTACACGTCATATTTGATTTCTTTCAACTCTAAAGGCAAAGGAGATACTTCTCAAATGAATTCAATGAATATCTAAAGGAAGTATTCATGTAATCATTCCTCAAAACATAATGGAATTGTTGAAAAAAAGAACAAACACATTGCAAAAATAATGCATGTCATGTTAAATGGTAAGAATTTGCTAAATTATTTTTTGGTGGAAGTAATGGCGATTATTATTTACATATTGAATAGAAAATTTACAACAATAGTTCATGACACAACATTTGAAAAGTTCATAGATATGAAACCAAATAATTCACATCTTTGAGTATTTGGTTGTATTACATATATGCATGTCCTTGATGAAAAGAGAGCCCTTATATATGAAGGTATGCCCATAAATGCAAATGTCTATCTAGGTGTTGTCACTTGAAATTTCCAATAGCCACTTGTTTTCCCATAAGACGTATGTGGGGTTAGCTATTAGGGGTGCACATGCTTCATCCAAAGTCTTAATATGGGGGTTATGTGAAGGCTCTAACACCATCAACTTCACAGCTAGCTTGTACATCTTGGTCACCATGACCATTTGCCATCCAATGGTGCACAATTATGCAAGGTCCTTGTTCCCAATGTTCTTTGATAAACAATTGACCCCTACAATCCCTTTTCCAACCACTTTCCTTTGAACTTGGGATGGAGAATGCTACATTTCTTGCCAACCTTTAGTGTAACTTTCCATCACACATTCAAATAACATGTTCATATGCAACATGAATTATGAATAAGATTAACAATTACATGCATAAATATTAGAAAATAGAGTCCATTGATTTACATTACAAGTGCTCTAGGATCATCAACACACTTGCTTCATTGTCTTGTGGCATTGATTGGGAAGGCTACATAAAATAATGGCCACTAGGGGTACCTTGTGTACTACTACAAATATGTCCCAACTTGGGGTTAAATGTTACCTTGTTGGTTCCTTGACAAATTTGACCACAAGTGGAGCTTGATGTTGCACTAATAGTAATTGGGCATAGGGGGGATGGTCCCTTTCCCTTCTCCATATTAATCTTGAACAACAAATTAAGCTTCTTTGTTCTACTAAAAACATGATTGGTGCCCAATTTCAATTCCATAACTTTTTAAGTTGATTAGAACTAAATGCTATAGGTTGCATTTATAGTTGTGTGCATGGTGACATATAAATGGCATTCTTGCCAATGGGGCAAAAATGTCACTCACCATACTTGCTTGATGTTGTTTTTTTTTTGTTGCCCTATCCTTTTGAAATCACACAATGGGTTGAGGTTGACTATCAAACATTATTGGCCTACTATTGGCCCAATAGTTGGCATAGGTAGGAAACATGCTCCCCATTTGGAAGAGGACCTTGAATCACTCTTACTCAATGATTCAGCTTGAAATCTAGAAGCTTGGGACTTCTTATTACATGTGACATGACTAAGTTCCTTCCCAATGTTCTTACATGTGCCCTTCCCTTTCTCCCTTTCCCATGGCACCACATGGAAATTCCTAAACTATGAAACAAAAACATCTACAACTAAGTGTAGGTTGCCTTTTCATGACAACTATCCCACTAATGTCAAAACATTACCCCATTGTCACCCCACCTATGTTGCATTGGGGTGCCATTTACATCCCATTTATATCTCACTATAGATCCACATGCATTGCATTTTCCCTATCCATTATGGGTCCACATACATTTTACATATACCTCATATAAAACATTCCAACATGGTACACAAGGCACTTCAACCTTGATTACACTTACACCCTAAACTACACTTACAGACACATCAACGTAAGATCAATCAATGAACATAGAAACACACCATCTACTACATACATATAACAATTGAGTGCATGTTACCTTCTTACTAACAATTATCCCACGTGTTTCAATGCATTACCACATTTACATTCCACTGCCAATATTTCACTTTAGCTTCATATGATGCACTACATTCAAGCTTCGTGGGAATGCCAACATGGTATAGGACATTTCAACTTTGTTGACTCTTAACCCCCACCCACATTCCATTTTGGCTTTGCATACATTAGATTGCATATTCATTATATCTCCACGTATAGTCCATTAGACATCATTAGATTTCCAACCTTGATATGTGGGGCATTCTCCATGCAAAAAAACCCTCACAAGTGTCCAAAAATTCCCCCACGTACACTTCATTTATATTCCAATGAAACCCCATTTATATCACTTTAGGTCCATGTACATTACATTTTTCCCATCCACTCTAGGTCTACAATACAATCCATACAAACCTCATAGAATATAAACAGATGACTTAGGTTATAAATATTCCTAATTTTTTCTCACATTATTATTTCATTAAATTTTTTAAGTAGTTTTTTATTGACATCATCCTATCACTTTGTAATGTGTGAAAGAACATCATGATCAAGCAACAAGTTTTAAGGCAACATGTTTGTTATTTTTGTGGAGGCACATGGCATTTTGAAATGGGCGATAGTGGTGATGTCTAATGAGTTGTCTATGTGAGGTACATGGGGAGATTATCAACAATTGATGAGGTAAGTAAGACAAAAAAACATGTGCTCCTAAAAACCTTGTGTGGAAAATTTATTGCAATTTTGCAAAGTCTACTACAACAAGTTTGTTAAGATCTTTGTAAGTTGCAATTTCTGCAAGTTCACATAAGTTCACATTCTATCAATGTTGTTAAGGTTTAAGGTACACAAGTTTGCAACTTTCAATTCAAAGAGGACAAGAAGACCCTACAAGTTTGTTCTAGTAAAGAAATGTGATTCTAGGGCTTTGGGTACACAAGTTTGCAAGTTTCAGCAAAAAGGAAATGAAGATGGGCTGCAAGTTGAATCATTAAGTTTGTTGTAAGGTTTTTGTTGAATTACATTATGCATCAATGGGGCTATTACATTTCAAGTTACCATCAAACTCCATAATTGATCAAAACATATACTTCAAGATTTCGAATGTTGCACAAGCTTGAAAACATCTAAACATGTACTTGGTCGACAATCCACATATTGAATTTAGATAGTTGAAAGTTCACAAGCTTCAATAAATAAGACAATTGAATTTAAACTTGCTAAAATTGGTTGAAGATTATGCTGATTCTAATAATATTTACTTTGGATGAAGGACCAAATATTTCCCATAATGTGATTGGATCATAAGGCTGATTATCAAATTGTGGCAATTAAACAAATTATATTTGACTAAATTCCAATGTTTTGCAATTCTACAAGCATCTAAATGGGTATTTAAACAATCCACATATTGAAATCAATTTGCAAACTCATGAGGTCCAATAAAGATGATAATCGATTTTACTTGTTGAAATTTATCTTGATTACATTGATTAGTTTATTTTGGATGGAAGAATGTCCCCATAGTGAGATTAGGTGATAGATTTGCATGCTTCAACAAAGAGGATAGTTTGACCTTACATGCTAAAAGTACTTGGCTTTTAGGGTTGCACTACGGTACAAATGGGGTTCTTGCATGCATGCATGTGAAGTTGGGCCTTCAAATTATGGCAATTGATCCTAGTTTATCTTCCATTCCAATGTCCTTCATCTTTGTAGATATTTGAACAAGTACATGGACAATCCATATACTGAAATCGGATTTAAAGGTTCATATGAACTTCAATATAAAAATGACAAAATGATCCTACTTGTTGAAATCTATATATGTTGATTATGTTCATCAAGTTTAATTTGGATGGAATATTGGACTTTCCCCATGCAGTGAGCTTATATTAGAGGTAAATGTAATCTTTAGCAAAAAAATGAAAACCTTGAGCTTGTTGAATCTTTTCGCTTTAGCATATCAATTTTTCATGCTTTGGATGGAAACTTGGACATTGAAGGGATCAATTTAGAGGTTTGTTAGCTTTAACAAAAAGATTGTAAAACCATAAGTGTTGAAACTCCTCAATTGCAAGAATAAAACAAGATTATTGTAAGGTTTGTATTGGATTGCGCTATGGTATTGATGGGTTGTTGCATGTTACGTTTTCATACCTTGCATACCAATGTTTTCCATCTATGAAAACATATAAGCAAGTGCAATGGTTTGATGTGCAACAAAAATAACGTGCATAAGTTCGCAAAATTCAACAAGCATTTGCAATCAAGGTAATGTTACTTTGCTTGAACATTCAAACTTCAAGTGTATCATTTATTTTTCATGAGTTGCATATATGTATATATTTATTTATTTATAGTCAAAACATGAGATGACCAATAAATTATCTATAGATGATGCAATAAGCAAGTTTTGCCCATATTGTTGACAATTTCCATGATCTTCAACTTGTATGACGCACTCCCAACTCCTTGAAGGACTCAAATGTGAGTCCAAGTGAAAGACAGCGGAAGAAGGAAGAGTCGGGATGCGCTCCCTAGCTCACAACACTTGGAGGGGTAGAGGGGCGTGTTGGAGCTCCGGGATGGGACTAGGAAGAATTGACAAGCTTATTCACTCACACGGGCCTGC
>Ga0116228_10000827_pt1 | contig 24466 bp, 12 predicted proteins | sample S1TSphfallax_2_FD_89694 | JGI IMG/M metagenome (GOLD analysis project Ga0116228, IMG submission 89694) | Host-associated microbial communities from peat moss isolated from Minnesota, USA - S1T2_Fc - Sphagnum fallax MG | ecosystem: Host-associated > Plants > Peat moss > Unclassified | place...
ACTCTGGTGGTATTGCACATCTTGTGTGAAAAACACAGGGTTGATACTGTTTGGAATCTGGATGTAGCTAAATTTGTGTTTCCTTTAGGGTTAGAGACTACAGAAAGACTAGTTATTTTGATTTTTTGGGAACCGTAGTTACCAACCATAGGAACCACCCTAATAACCATCAGGTGTGTGCTCTTGCTCAGCCATACCTGCCCAACACTGCTACAGACCAGTGTTGGGCAGTTCTTTGATTCTGAACTGACCGCCCATCAGATGTCAGACTGGGGTATATATGAAATTATCCAACAGAGGCCAAAATTTGAAATACCTTTCCCTGGCTCCCACCTGGAAAAGTGGGGCCCTAATAACCACTCAATACTGTGGCCCCTGGCAGTGGAAGTGACAGTGCAGCGAATTCACTTCATCGCTCACATCTTTCCTACTGATGCCGTGTTTTATTTGAGGAATTTTTACACGACGGCCAAAAAAACAGATGTTATGTGAAAATGTGCTAAAGTCAGCATATTTTGAGAGATTTCTTTTCACGAAATTGCTATTTAGACCAGTGATTTTTTTGCGCGATTTCCGCCATTTATGATTTTTTTTGAAAAACTACTATTATATCATAAATTCCTATTTCTTGAAAAAAAAATCACCAAAAAAGGAAAAAAATCCAAAATTTGCAAGAATTGCTTACAATATGAGAAAAGGTGCTTAAGATTTTCTACTTTCGTATTTTCAAAATCGCCAAATTTGGCTAAATATATTAATACACGATTGCCGCTTGCTCACATCACAAAATTGAAAAATAAAAATAAAAACACTGATTTAGACATGAGCTCCTCAAGGTCGCCAGAACAAAGCGGGATCGTAAAAATTTCTACTTTGCTGCCTGAGCTCTAGACAAATTTGGTTCTTTCTTTCTTTCTTTCTTTCTTTTAATTTAACGTCAATACCCGGACCAGAGAGATCCATTTGACGACGATCCCAGTCCACCTACTTGACAAAGTTGGGGGAAAAAACCCCGTGATGCAGACAAAAGGACCCGCATGATAATTCATCAGTGACTCCTGAGTCAATACTGATGGCAGGAGTGACTTTGGGATGTCATGCGCAAAGGCGTTGATTATGACCCTTTGACATTCTCAAAATCAAGGCTCTCCAGGAGCCATCAGATCGTCAATCGTGCGGGATGGGAGGGCACATATACCACTTTGACCCTCTAGTGCTTTAAAGGACGGTGCTGGTCGATGGGGAGGTCGCCGCAGCATTCGTGTCTAATCTACAGCACATTGTTCAGGGAAGACGTAAGACAGTGGTCCGTTTTCTGGTGGGCTGATGATAGCTACGTAGAGCCCCAGGCCAGAGTGAACCAGCCAGCACCCACAAGCACATCATCAAGGATGGATGGTAAGTGGTCAAGAAACAGTTTTCTGTTGGCTCCAGTTCCCCATGTTGGTTAGCTTAGTTGCATTTATTTCTTCCTACCTACCTATTAACAACTCGCTTGCTACTAGGTAGGTAATAAAACCCAGCAATTACTATGTATAAACTATAAACCATCTACTTACTCAGTGCTCACCTATTTTCCTACCTATCTACCTCTCTCTCTCTATATATATATAGATAGGACTTCCTTCTCAGATAAAGGGTTACCCAAGTCAAACCAGATATTAACTCAATTGAGGTTCATCCACAGCTGAGTAGGTCCCCATGTTGCTCCAAAAAAAAATTACCTCCCTATTAACAACCTGTCTCTTACTAGGTATATAATATGACCATGCCCTTAAACTATAAAAACATTACTTACCTAGTAGTCACCTATACTTCTTACAGAATGGGTTACCCGTGTGAAACCAGATAATAATTCAATAGAGGTTCATCCACCATTGAGATATATGCGGCATCCAGTGGATGGTGCGATGGTGCACTCTGGCCAGTGCCCGACAGACAGGCAGCTGTTTCAATTGTGGGGTGGTGGGGGTTGCATGTACCCCGTCCAACGGAACAGGGGTGGACCAGGATCATGAGGCATTGTTGGCTTGGTTGTTTCCCAGCTTGTTCAATTTTTAGACAATATTAGAACCGACATAAATAGGTACTAGTGTGCGTGATACGAGGGTTTGACTCTACTTTATTAATGCGTACCCTATCATCATCTTCTATATAGACCATATTCTGCAGGAGTTGAGAGCTTGTCATTTACGTCTTTTATTTCTTTGGTTGGGGTGGTGGGTCGGTTTTTCGCCCTTTCTGGCAACTAGACTGGCATCAGCTCTGACGGTCCAACCTTACTCTGTTAGTCTTGCAAGGATATTCTCTCATCTGTAGCCCTACCTGATAAGCTTCAACATCATGACATAGTTCAGCCTGCTGCGTACTCACTATATTCACAAGCGCCGGGCGCACAACACTCGCAGATGTTTGAGTCTAAAATTCTTTCCTCAAGCATTTCATTCAGTTCAAAGTTGTCAACTAGTTTGGTCTAGGAGAAGTCATGCAGTTTTAAGTTTTCAACTAGTTAGTTGTCCAGAAGGAGAAGAGTATCGGGAGGTCGGTCGATTCAGAGTAACTGCTTACCCGGATCTTTCAATACTAACGGCACCACAGTAGTGTAATGTCCCTCAGTTTAATCTTTTGTTTGAGTGCTGGTTCAGTAGTCTTTTTTAGTAGGAGTACATGAGAAGACTGTCTTCAGTGATCAATATGCCGACAACACTGATGCTAATGAGGGAACCCAGCTTGATAGAAAACTCTAGTATGGAAGCTTCAATACTTGGATTTTTGTTTATGTTTCTCTAGTTTTTGGGCACACTTCTAGGAACCGATATCAGCTGCTGGTGACTTTGATTCTAGAGTAGATTAGCAAGCGAAAGGCAACCGGCTGGCTTCCAAAGGCGAGAGATTGAGACCTCTCGACAGGAGAGAGAGAGAGAGAGAGAGAAAATAGGCGATTTCAGAGTAGTGGTGAACGTTTGTTTGTTGCTAGTAGTAGTGGCATTAGATTGTGTAGAGTATAGTGCGCATGAGATATTCAGGTATGGCTTTGGGAGTCTTGGAGGTGCTGCTGCCCGGGAAGCAGCTTGATGGCAGTCGACTGGTGGAGGAGCTGGTGGATGATCCCTGCTGCAGCAGAGAGCAGCTGCAGCTTCAACCAGCTGTATCCGTCCCTGCGTTCTTTACCTGCCCGATCTCGCTGGACTTGATGAGTGATCCTGTGACCTTAAGCACGGGGATGACATACGACCGTGCTAGCATTGAGCAGTGGCTGGGGGATGGCCATAACACATGTCCTGCAACTAATCAGGTGCTTGTAACCCAAGATCTTATCCCCAACCACACTCTTCGTCGACTTATTCAGGATTGGTGTGTCACCAATAGCGAAGTTTCTGGTGTAGAAAGGATTCCAACCCCGAGGAAGGCAGCAGTGGAGCAGGCTCAGCAGCATTTGAGGCGATTGGTAAATCGGATTGCACAAGGTTTTCTCATGGACGGTTCCCTGAAGAAGTTGTGGAGCTTAGCCAAGGAGGGTGCAGGTGAGAAGAACAGAAAATGCCTTGTGGAGGCAGGAGCGGTAACAATTCTAGCTGGTGCTCTAGGAGAACTTGGTATGGATATCACAAACAAATGTTCGAGTTCTAACAGGGATCTGATAGCAGCTTGTGAGGATGGGCTGGCGACGATCGCTCTAGTCCTCCCGCTGGCTGCAGAAAGTGACAAGAAGGCGCTGGCTGCTTCAAGACCCATGGCTGCTCTCTGTTGGGTTCTCTCTTTGGGAAGCACGGATGCTAAGATCAATGCAGCGGAAGTGATTCAGAGTGTACTGGCAGCTGACAGTAATCTGAAAGCAGTTGTGGGTTGTGCTGCAGCACCTGGAGCTATCCAAGGGCTTGTCTCGCTTTTGAAGCAAAATCAGATGTACCCTAGAGCTGTCCATGCGAGCTTGAAGTGTCTTTTATCACTCTGCATTCCCAAGAAGAACCGTTTAGCTGCTATAGACGCTGATGCTATCGGCGCTTTGATACAGCTGCTCCCTGCTGAAACTGAGAGAGGCAATATCGGGCATGCCTTCGCCCTGTTGGAGGTTCTTGCGAGCTGTGCGGAAGGACGTGAAGCAATCTCCAACCTTGAATCACTGGCTATCCCGATGATAGTCAAATCGATGGTGGGTATCTCGGAGCTAGCAACAGAGCACGCTGTCGCCGCCTTGTGGGCCATTATTTCATTCTCATCCAACCGCAGCGTTCTCCACACGGCGTTGCAAGCGGGAGCTTCCACCAAACTTCTGATGCTGCTCCCCAGTGAGTGCAGTCTACGTTCAAAACTCAAAGCTCGCGAAATTTTGAAGCTGCTTAATACGGATCATTGGAGTTGTTGTAACAATCCATGCCGCCCAACAGGCAGCAGACATGAAATGAAGTCATGCGTGGCCGTAACAAGCATGGTTTGATCAGCGCCTTTGCAGCTCATGAGTTCTTCATCTGATACTCAAGAGCCGCAAGTCCCTCCACAAAACCATGCTAGTCATATCTGACTTAGTCAGCCATTTGAGATGATTAACCTTGACTGTACAGTCATTATACTCACAACACTCCTACTGAAAAAGACATGGTTTTGTCATAATGCTAGATGTGCTATCGCATTATAGTCACAACACTACTAGTGGAAAAAACATGGTTTTGTTGTAGTGCCATCTGCTGCCGATTGGAGGTGGCGGTTGCTGCTGTGTGAAATTCCACCAATAGATCTCGCGATTAACTCGCGTGTCACCAGATGGTCAAATTCAAGGATTGCTAGTTTACAGCTCCTTTAGCCTAATTTAGGATAGATAATGCGCACCAGGGCGCACAAATTTAGATAAAATTAGAGATTCTTTCGGGATGTCTCCAAGTGAGTGAGCTCCCTTCAACATTTCAAAACAGACTTGTGCAACGACACCAAATATATTGTCTCGAGTAGTCGAAGATTCATTTCACAGTTACTACATTGTAGAGAGGGCTGGCCGATGAGGAATATGTATCATACCCATGACATGCATGAGAGGCTCCAGCGCTATGATCTAAGTTTTCCATTTTCACATCCATGGCCGGTGGTTTCTGTGAACTTGAAATTCAGTCTGTTGTTCAGCCCTCTTCTTGTCTTGCTTGTTGACTTACAGCATCTCCAGCGGTGTTCAGTATTGTAACCCTTCAAAAAAATATTTGTCGCATTCAAGTTTAGTTATTTATTTTTTCAACCCTACCCATAAAACTGAAATTGCAAATAGGTGGGAGACTACTAATAGCAAACCAAACTAATTACTTACACATGTACTTCAGTATCGCATCACCTACTATCGTTGGTTAACGTCCAAGTAGTTGCAAGACATGTTGTACTCCACTGTTTACCAGCAGCTAAGTTTTGTAGATACTAAAAATTCTCAGTTGCGCGTGTTGTGTTGTTTCTCTCTCACACAAAAGGCTTCGCCATTGCAAATCCAGTATCATTATTCAGTCCAGACTCGGAGGCGTCTTCCGCCGGTGTTTCTTCTTGACGTACACATACATTGTTGCATCACCTGTACTGCTGTCGTTGACGTCTCGTTCTCGTAGTCAACAAGTTGCAGCACGCTACCAGGCAGCTCCCGCAGCTCTTGACAAGGTAATAATTTTCAGTTACGTTTCACTACCTGAATTTAATCTTTGTATATTTTGTGGAACACATGAGCCAGTTTTTTATATGTAACGAAATAATAAAATTATTCTCTTAAAATGATAATTTTTTAATATATTATATATTAATTCTCATAATTTAATTCTAAGCACCTTACTCATATTTGTGTATATTATTAACTTACAAAATTAATAAGTTGCAACTTCTTTGTTTTTGAAGTCATTTGAAAAAGAATGGAAGTAACTTCCTTTGGGCTTTATGTTTTGCTCGTAGAAAAGTCCCACCGATGAAGATCCAATACCCTACCAATATTTTAATCTCAGAAGCATTATATTATCAGTATGTTGATCACCTAATGGTCTTTACTAAAGTGGTCGTCACTTTAATAATATTGTCTTTAATAATATTGTGCTCATGAATGTGTCCACTGATATTTGAGGAGCTTAGTTTGAAAAAAATTATGAGAACAATTGCTACAAAAGAATGTGGTTTTTCTCACACAGAATGTTGCGACTCATGGTGCAGAACATGTGGGACAGAAACTTTGTATTTTGATCCATTACAATGTACAATATATGGTGTTTATTGTGATATATATTATACTAAAATTACAAGAGAACACAGTTACCTATATGTTTTGCTATAACTTAATGTCAACTTGTGTAGTTTGGGGTAAGGTAACTGCAGTTGGGGTATTGAATCACAACTTTCAATAAGCAAAACCAGAGCACTGCTTAGATTGGACATATATTTTCCAGCGTGACCACTGCGCAGTAGAGCATTTGATACTGCTGTAGACCACTGCGCCTTGGCATTTGATACTACGTATAATGGAGGCAGCAGGAAGGGACAATGACGACCTCTTCAACTTCTGACAATTTTTATTCAGTTGTTGGGATTCGATCGAGGCGCCGATTGCACAGCAAAATAATGTCACTTGGCCTACACGTACATACGTGCCCCCGAAACCCCACCAACCAGTCTAAAGGTCAGCTGTGATGGTTGGTGTGACTCCCACTACTGACCGCAGCTGGACCAGACGTCGACGAGTTGGTATGTATGTATATGTTCTGCAGTGATAGATTACGATAAAAAATTACGGGACTCCGGACTCTGACAGGATGGAACGTAAGCTCAACTCAAGGGACCACTGGGGAGCAGGGTTTTTTTTTCCCAATTTTTCAAGGAGACGGACTGGTGATCACCCACAAGAGGGATGAGCCAAATTTGGGTAGATGTCAGACAATGAAGTGGAATTTTTTGAAAAGCCTGCCTATTTTTGGCAACCACTAGGAACTCACTATCTAAATATGGCAATATGTGACTTTTTCTCCTCAAAATGTGGCGACTTTTGCTCTTCTTAAAACCCCCCCGCCCCAAAGCCTTTGCGCACTTCGCACTGGGTTTTAATTTGTTGCCACGGTGCAAGAATTCGCCAAAATAAGAAACAGCGCTGCTGGGGAGATGTGGAAACGAAAGCGCCTTTGATCTGCAGGAGGATTATAACTGAACTTACACATAATATCTTTAGTTTTTCAGGGAAGATCTGCTTATACATCTGGGGTGACTGAACCTGATGAGAGGAAATACAAGTTCAGATTTCTTTAAGCGACAGGTACTTTGTACATGTTTATGTGTACTATGGAATGGTCAAGCCCCCTGCCCATTATCCCTGCCCATTATGTTGGGTAAGGCGCCCTGTGAGCCCCTTGGAGCAAGTTAAGTGCTGCACCCAACATTTAATGGGCAAGGCTGAGACCATTCCATGAAATTAAGGTCTGGGGTGGCAGATTTAACTATGGTTAAATCTAAGCTCCATGTACCTGAGCGTAATGCTCACCATTTAAGACATTATGATTGTAAGCTCTCTCTCAGGGCTGGTGTGTGGACTTATTTAGCGGTTGCTTTTGCAGGTTTATGTATATGGTAAGGCTCTCCTCAAGGGGTTTAAGCTCATAAGCTCCCTATTCCTGAAGGCCTGTGTTTTGATCTTTCTTTAGGAAGTACATTTGCAGCAATGTTGTGGCGGATACATCTTTTACCCATATATACCCACTGGGTACAGATAGGGTAAATTTTATACCTATTGGCACAAATGAAACAGTTTAAGGAAAACCTCCTTAGCTTTCTCCTCTGCATTATCCCATTGGGTGAAAACTTTCTTAATATTCCAAAATGTGGACATTTTTCCCATTTTAAATAAATAAATAAATACATACATACATACCATGTTTTCACCCACCCAGGGGTATATGAAAAGAGAGTACCTGGAACCTACCCATCTACCAAAAACCATAATTTTTGTGAGCTTGAACCTAACCCTATGGAAAAAGCCAGTGCTAATATATACCATTACCCATTGAATAAATAAGTTCAAATAAATTATATGTTGTCCTTACCTCAGGATATATATCAAAAACAGTATACTTACAAAAGACTGGTTTGCCCCTTTATGTGTAGCCCCATTGATGTGGTTACGGTTGTAAGCTCCTAATACCCAATGGTTGGTAGTAGCAAACATATAGGGAGCTTACAACCGTGATATCAAAAATTTGGGAACCTTCTCTTGCGTTGAAACTAGTTTTAAACAGTATATAGCTAATCCAGCGGTCAAGAGGCCTTAGACAGGCAATGAAATGCCTTACACAGAAAAAGCCCACCCTCCACTCCTTGGCAGCACCCCACAATGAGTGAAAATTACCCCTACAATTGCCGGAAATGGCAGCGCAGAACAGCAACAAACTTTTATGTGCTTATAAAGAACTGTAGTGCAACCTGGCATTGAGATTTGTATCCAGAAATTAATACGAATAACACCTGAAGCATTGATCACATGTCATATAGGTTATAAAACATTAAATTAGCCATAGGTCCTTATTGCAGCAGTAGAAAAGTACTCTCTGCTTCTTTTTTCCGACCTGCCCATTTTCCTGACCAAAATGTGTCTGTTGGTGCCCAGGCAAATGTGCCTAGACACACTTTCCCCCCCGCCCTGTTATGCATGTTTTGGGCGTATAGTGCGCACACCTATTGAGGTCGGCCCTTGTCCCATACTAATGAAAAATAATTTACTTTTCTTCATCACAGGGCACTGGTAGATCAAACTGAAAATTTTGAGGAAGACTAGGAATTGTTATATCTACATAACGAATACTGTGAATCAGTGAGTACCTAAAGAGCATAGTATACCCTCATTTGGTAAGTATGAGGTGGACTCTCTTTATGGATGGGCAGGGGGGTCGCGGGGTGGTATGATGAACCACTGGACAGCCGGTGCTCTTCATCATCAGAGTACTCATCAGACTACTGACCCCCTTGATGTTGACTATTGGAAGACAATATGGGACCTCCATGATTCAAATAAATCTCTTGAGAGCAGTACATATCTGTAGCCAGTACTCGAGTCCTGACTCCTGACACCCAAGTGTGAAGCAGAGGTAACTGGTCTCATCAGGTCAGCTTAGTAGCAATTGCCAAGATGATGATCATCTCAACCCTTGAAGCTTGGACCCAAATTTCGTCAGGGAATTATTTGTATGGTCCTGAGTCCTGACATTGAGAATAAGTCAACTCCGCCAGCGTCCTTGATGAGAGCTTAAAGTGCAACTTGAAGTGGGAAGATACTACGCCAGGAAACCATAAGGACAACGTTATAGTTCTCCAACCTGGAATGCATAAGGGGCGCTACCTACTGATATTGTGCCATTAAATATGGTATCTGATTGATCCTGCAGATCCGGACATATTTTCTAAGGCCCTAGAGGCTAGAGCCTAGGTCTCCATCGCAAGTTTTCTACCAGTGTTGGGTAGATTCTTGACTTTCATGAAGAACCTCCAGTTTCGGTTCTTTTAAAAAATCTACAACAGCTTAGGCTCCAGTTCCACAAGAAAATGGAAACAATGAGTTAAGTTCTTGAAAAAAAGTAATTCAGGTTTTGGTTTCGGTTCTGGAAATCAGATCAGTTTTGGTCTGGTTCCAGGCAACCCAGTCCACGACTCCAGTTAACCCCAGTTCCAGACTCTTTTTCACTGAAACAAAATATTTTCAGAAGTTCCAGTTTTGGAACTCGAACAAGACCTGCCCAACACTGGTTGCAGTGGGTATTTTGGAATTTGGAGGAGGGAGGAAAGCTTCAAAGAAGGCATCGGGTGGTCTTCCCTCTCGCCAAATTTTACAGACCTCAAAATGCCCACTGCGCAGTATTGTCCTTTTGTTTGCAGGGATGCTTGTAAGTTGTGTGTGTGTGTAAGGTGAAGTGTGCCATGGCAGTGTTTAGGGAATTGGGCACAAGAAGATTGCCATTGGACAATTAAAGTGTCCTTGACTTCTTCTCTCTCAAGTAGGATGAGAAAAACCTGCTACCCAGTCTTTACGCAAGGCACAAATTGATGTCGTCTAACTGCAGTAGTAACACAACAGGTGGTAAGGGGGAAACCTGCAAACCGCCAATAAAACAAAGCACCCAAAAAAGGGTGAGAAAAAGGTACAAGATGGAAGGACCCAAGTCCTAGCAAAAAGAAAAACCCACCACTAGGGTAAACTGGCCGGTGACCAAACACTTAATCGCTCAGAGCAGGTCGGATCCAAGGGGAGGGGTCCCTTGTTTTTAGTGTTCAAACAAAACTTGAATTCCTCTTATTGGCGCATCTAGCACATTAAAAATCATCAAAAACAGAATAGAGTTGAGAAAGTTACAGCCCTCCAAAGTAAAAGAGTTCAAAAACTTAAAAAAACAAACCACCAAATGTTGCAAAGGCTGATTCCCAAACACCCAAAATATTCCTTGTATGTTACTTGTTACTATTAGAGTTCAGGGGCATTTGTAGAACTTTAAGTGGCGTTCCTATAGCACTTTAAATTGTTTAAAATGAATAAGAAATAAGAAAGTTATGAGATTTGAAAGAATGAAGAAAAATGAAAATAAATGCGTTTTACAATTTGAAAAAACGTATTTTCTTTACTGCTCTTTGTTGGCTGGTCATTTGGCTTTGCATTTCAAAGATTTGTAGGGCTTGAGAAGGTGCTCCTATAACATTTTAAATCACTCAAAATGGAGAGGAATTGAGAAAAGATATGCCAAAATGTTCAATCATAAGTAGGTGATCGATGATGGGCCAGTTTACCCTAGGGGCAGACTACAAGGGAACTAGAACAAATCAAGTACTCAAACCCGCCAATCCTGAGGAGCATATCACATAAGGAGAGGGGGAAAACACCTAAATATATATATTTAGCCTAAAAAAACTTCATAAAGTAATAGCATGCCTTGACATAGAAATTATTTGTGCTCAGTGCAATGTCACCAACAATTTCTTCCTATAAAATGAACACAAAATTGAAAAAGGAAGGCTTCCAGAACATTTCACGCTCCATGCCATGTTGGCACATTGATGCAGAAAAAATTCGACCTACTAATGCAAACACCCAAAGACCTTTATGATTTTAAAAAAAAATTGGTTTGCTAGGTATCGATTGTGATAAAAGCCATCCTTAACCTGAATCACAATTGTAGCAGCAACCCCACAAGATAGATTTGCATGTAGTATTAAATATGTTTGAATGGGTTCAAAGATGACAACATCAACCAACGTCTAAACAATATCCACCAAAACCATAATGTTGACCCATCGACATGTAAACTAAAAAAAAGGAGGTGGAAGAATGTGGGTTTTTTCACATAAAACATGAAATCCCACATCCTTCATAATAAACATAAAAGCATCCTACATAGCATCATGAGAAATTGTCCTTTCTTGCCATGGTGGCAACAAAGAAAGTGAATCCCCATAGGGTCCAAAGGTTGACTACAAATGTAATGTGACAAACCAAGAGCTTGAGGATGGGGGAGGGCCAATCAAATGTGTAATGCAATGAAAAAAAATTCTAAAGCCAATAAAAAAAAAAGTAAATTGGGTGAACAAACAATTGTGCACGTACATTTGGCCCCACATAAGATTTCAAACACGTCTGAAGTAAATTAAAAAGCAAACCAAAAACGGTGCTAAAAAAAAAAATGGACATGCATGCAATATCTATAAAGTACTCTCCTAAAACCGATATGTTCTTCTATTTACCAATTTTTTAAATGGGGTACATATGTTAATGCCACTAAAAGAAAAAGCTCTTATGCCAACCTTAAGTGGGTTTGGAAGAATAGTGCACCGAAATTGCTCGTTCTTATCACCTCCAATAAAGACAAATGAAAGTCTAACAAGAACCTAAAGGCAATGACAAAGGTAACTAAAGCCCAACTCCCAAAATAGACCACTAAAACAATGCCCTCTACAAAAAGGTGGCAATTATTTTTTTAAATGTGCCCAAGCAATATTTGTTTCACAAGCACACTTATCACTTACATATACACCATTTTTTTTAATTTTTTTAATTTTTTGATGTCGCTACAAGGGTGTATTCCAATTATTTCCTAGTGGAAAAAATTTGTAATATGGTGAAAAAATAAAATAAATTGAGAAATATGTTATCTAAGGTTTTTTAGTTTTTCAAAGATTCATCACATTTATGTCTATGACAAGTGTTTTGATAGTTCTCTACAAACATGTTCACAATTAATGTCAAATTTTTTTTGGGATGCTTGTCACTTTGGTTACAATAAGCAATTAAAATAATGTCCAAAAACTTATTTAGCCAAATTTGACTATTAAAAATAGAAAATAAAAAATAAACATATTGTGGCTACTTACTAAAACTTAATGTAGAATCTAACAATTTTTTAACTTCCATAATTTATTTTATTTTAAAAAGCCCAAAAAAATTACATTTTTTGAAAATCACCACTTGATGAATTTTCACCACAAAAATAATCCAATGATGTTTCTAGATATCTCAAACCCTCATTTTTCCTCTCATCTATGATGGTTTCATTTGCAAGTTGGTAATGGAAATTATTACTAAGTGGCCTTTATTGGTATGTGGAGCTTGAAGAGGCAAGTAATGTTATGCACCATTCATGTTTGCTTAGGATTTGCAAGGTCAAAATCATGCTCCCCCATAACCAAACATAGTCCTACTTCTAATTTTGTCATCCATAAACAATGTGTAGTACATTGTTTGAATGTCATATAACATGTATGCAATTTATTTTTTAAGGAGTATTGAGGAAGTTGACTCTTATATTATAGAACATGTAGATGAAAGGAACAAAAGACCAAAGGCTTGATGACCAAAGCCATATTTTTCTAATCTCTCATACATCTTTCCTATTCTTTGACTTCAATAACATGTTTTTCACCAACATAAACAAATTTTAATGAGGAAATAACTCAAATTACACATTCAAGCATGATAAGGTATATAAACAACTTTCACTCCTTGTAAAAATATTGACAAATAGTCATAAATATTTTTTGATATGTCATACTTTCAACTAAATTTGTTCAATAATAGTTAATTATAAGGTGAACCAAAATAAATAAAAATATAAGTTCATTGTGTTACACCTATTGCACACTTAAAACACTTAAAACAATTGTACCCACTAGGCTATCATGATGGACTTTGAACATGTATTAAGATTTAACATGTATTAAATTGTCCTACTTAAATTGTGAAAGATTCAAAATGGGGTTGTTGAACCCCATTTTTGAAATATATATATATTTTTAAATATTTTCAATTTTCAATTTCAATCATAGTATTAAAATAGATATTTTATTGTATTTTATGATTTATAGGAGAATATTTTTTTATCTACTCATAATAATATTTTACAATCAAAGTTGGAAATTTCATTTAAGTTTTTTTTAATAAAAATATATATATTTAATGTCAAACCCTTTGAACATATATTTCAAGAACATTATTTAAAGTAGGACTTTAATTGTATTTTTAATATTTAAAAGTTTATGGGGTCCAAAATTGTATTAATATGTTTTCAAAGTTTGCAGTTTACAATTATTATTTATCAAAATCTTAATGTAGAAGTAGGTTTGAACACAATGTTTTAGTAGCCAATTTCAAACATGTTTTTATAAATTAAAAAAATTTAAAAAAAAAAAAAATCTTTTCAAATTTGCATTCATTGCAAATTCCATGTCGAAAGGACATAATTGTTTCACTATAAAAAATCTTGTCCATTTCAACCATATGTTGCAACTAATGTGCAACTATTGTCCAAGTCAATTCAATTTGTGATGTTACACTTTTAACAATCATATGTGTCACCATCCAAGGGGGGGACACAGTGTGTAAAGTTTGGGGTGACTTGCAATTATATTTTGTTGGATCTAAGTTCTCCTTTGTAGGTACCTTTGTAGGTCTGGGTTTCATAACTATAATTTTAAGTAAGCTTATGGTTCAATGTCATTTCTTTCATTTCTAATGCCATGCCTCAAGTTAATGTAGCTATTGTTGACTTGATGATTATATGAAGTTAAACTAGGCGTTTTTTTTTTTTCTCATTGATATGATTAGATGATTTCTAATGCGCAATCACTGTTGATGTCTAAATGGAATGATGCTTTGTACATTTTATTAATCCATTCATTATTTGTTTCTGAAAAAGTTATATTGTAATTAGGTGAATTTTCACTCATAATTCAATTCTTGTTATAATATAATATGCAAAAGAATTTTTTTTCTAATATCTTTATTGTATGGTTGGCGTAGCTTGATATCCAAATTCATTTGTGTAGGTATAAGTTTCTCCAAAACATTTCTAAATAACTATATGGATCCAACATCTTTTCTTTCATTTTTGTTGCCTTGCCTTAACCTAGTGCATGTGTTGTTGACTTGATGATTAAATGAGATTAAATTAGGCATCTTTCTCTCTTTCTCATTGATATGATCAAATGATTTTTTATGCACAATCACTTTGATGCTTAAATGGAATGATGTTTTGTACATTTTTATAATATATGATTACTTGTTCCTGAAATTTTATAATTCATTTGAATATGTGCTAGCATAAGACAAGACAACTAGTTTTTGCTACCTTGATCGTTGTTGTTGGTGTAGTTTATTATGCAAAAGAGAAAACCATTTTTTTGGCCTTTTTGTTGTTCTTATTGCAATTTGATATCCAAATTCACTTGTGTAGGTCTAGGTTTCTACAATGTAGTTTTAAGTATTTATATGGTCAAAGATATCTTTTGGAACCTTGATAAAATTACAGTTGTAATTTTTGCATACGATTTATTTGCCTTCAAATTTGAAAAGACTAATGTGTCCTTAAATGTGTTGCTGAATATTCCAAGATGTAAAATCCAATGTTTGCTAGTCAATAAGAATATTTAGTGAAGACCCATGGGTAATAAATAGTTTAAATATAGTGCTTGAATAAAAAAGTATGATAAAACATCATATTTTATAAAGACATTTCTTCTTTTTTGCTTTGAATGAATTATTGCCCATTGAATTAGGGATATCGTCAAGATGTATGTTGCAATTCATCTTATTATATAGACTTTAGTTTTGCTATAACCGAAAAAAAAGATATATATTCTCTTGAGTGTATTTAATCAATTTTTTTATTGGTTCTTCACACGGATTCTAGAAATTTGATAGCCAATGTAGAAAATCACTACCATTCAGGATGAATGTGATGGTCTTCTAAACATGATGGCCAAGTTTGCCTTCTCCTTTTGGAACCTTGATAAAATTATAACAGTAAATTTTGCATATGGTTTATTTCAAAAGATTGTGTTTCCTTAAATGTGTTTTTGTGTTGTTGAGTATTTTGTGATGTAGAATCCAATGTTTGCTAGTTTGTAAAAATATCTAGTGAAAACCCATGGGCAATTAATAGTTGAATATGGCGCTTGAATAAACAAATAATGATAAGACATCATATTTTGTAAAGACATTTCCTCCTTTGAATGAGCGATTCATTTCCAATCTACATAGGGTGAATGTTTTAACCTTGTGCAAAGTGACTCATTACATGGGTTGTAAGTAGTGGACTATCCACAATTAGTGAACAAAACCCATGGTGAAAAGATTGAAATAACTAACATGCTCTAGTTGGTTTTCTGATGTACATTCCAACGTATGTGATTAGGCTCCATATTCTTCTTTACCAATCGAGGGTTTAACTTGTTGAACATTTGGAGGTTGGATTAAGAATTGGAATTTGGGTACATTCAAGGTTAACATGATTATTCATTTTTTACCATGAATCCAAATTTTGTTGATTTTATGGTTACATGTGTAATTCTGGAAGGTGAAATACAATGTTTATTCCTAACATATTTCATGTTGTGTTTGTTGGCAATGAAGGAATGAATTGTTGGTCCTTATTGATAAAGAGGAAATGATTGGGTAGTCATTATTATCAAATGTGTGTTGAGTTTCTGCAAGATGATAGGTAGGAACAAATAGTTTTTTGAGCTACGGATTGAAGGATAACACAGTGCTAACAAGAGACCAATGGGTGGTGGTGGTGTTTAGGCCCATATGAAAAGAATTATAGGGAACCCATCTCAATCAACTATGGGGCTTAATGACCTTTTAGCAGCAACAAATGTGTTTTATAGGACAATAATCAATGTGACTAGCTTCAATGGTGTGGAAAATGAAAATGCAATAGCTAAAAAAAAAGGTTTTCCATCAAGCATGGAGGCAAGAAAATTGAAAACATGTAGGTATGATTCAAAAGGAGCTAAAAAAATGTGTTGTTGCTGGTCGTATTCCTAAGATCAGAATTTTGACAAATGCTATTGGAAAATTTGTGGGTTTGAAAGGAATTTGGCAACAAATAGTCAAGGATGTTTTATATTAGCATTTGGACTTAACAATTCGACAATTTCATTTACACACCCAAAAGAAATGGGAAGCAATATACGAAGACTTGGCCAAACATTTCTAATACAATCCTCTTTTAAAACCCAAGGTAGTAGAAACTTACATGAAAGAACATTTTAGCTCTTGCCAGAGTACTTTGAGGAGGCTTTGGCAGGCATAAGGGGATGGTGCCCATCCCAATAATTGCCCAATGGAGATGTGCAATTCTAATGTGCACTATTGGAGGACTCCAAATGCCAATAGAGAGAGTGAATGCATGCATGTTGTTCGAGCAAAAGTACAAGACCCTGTAGTGTTGGGACACACACCATTAGCTTGTTTCATGGAGCAATAGGTATTGTCAATCACTACATGCCCTAATGACATGGGTATTTTGTCAAAACTCTAATTCTATTGTGTTTTGTAAGAGTAGCAAAAATAGACTAGGAAGAAGGAGGGGAGGACGAAAAGCAATAACTAATGGAAATCTAATCAACACCATTGGGTGTTACTCCAATGATGCATGTAAAGGACAAACTTGGCAAAAACAGATAAATTGATGAAATAGTTGTCATTAGAATTTAGATTGAATGACATTTCAATGATAATAAGAAGGGTGTTTCTTTGCAAATGTGAATTTGTATTATTCAATTTATGATAGGTAGTTGGCCAACAAAATCAAATGAAAATTTCAAGTGTAGTCTAAGATTAGTAAACAATCAATTATGGTGTGATATGGATTGTGTTATGTGGGAGAAAGCATTACATTACAATAAATGACATCTGATCTACGCTTTAGTGGCATCAACCATAGTGAAATAGGCCCTAGTGGCATAGTGACATAGGTTTATTGTTCTGTGATATCCTTATTTTGTGTTTTGCAGGGGGCTGATAAGAACAAACCGCGACCTTGAAAAACAGGAGTGGGAGGAAGGGGAAGAACAAGAGATGGAAATCCGTACAATAATACCATTGCAAAATGCGCCAAAGATGCATGTAAGAGGTTGTCTTAACAATTGAATGTACAGTTGAATGAAATTTCACTTGTAATACTTAAGATCATGTGATAGTTAGGTGGCACCTCATTTCCAATGGTCACATTCATACCCTAGTGGTAGGTTATAGTTTAATGATATTGGTCTATATAGTGGATTGGATCAAGACTGATAATGCACATTGGCTTATAAGTAGCATACATGTACAAAAAAAATTTGAATGAAATACGTGTGATTCCAAGCTAAAAAATAAGCCTTGATTAATTTTCAATGATTTCATTTCAATTAAATTAAAGTGATTTGAACATGGGTGACATAGGTCATTAATAGGTGTTTTCATATCATGCATAATAGTGGTTTTGGATGCTAACCTATATTTTTCAATGTATGATAGGTAGCTAGCCCACAAAACAAGTGAAAGTTTAAGCTCACATGATGCAAAACTTGCAAGAAGTGAAAATTGTTGTGTTATGGATTATGCAATGTGGGAAAAGGTATTGAATTGCATCAAGTGACATGTAGGCTTTAGTGACATCAACCTTAGTGATATAGGCCTTAGTGACTTAGGTCTTATTATCAAAATAATCTAGTGACATAGACCTTTTGTTAAAGTAGTCTAATTTTGTTGTGTGTTTGCAGTGGCCAGTAGGAACAAACCATGTTGATGAACAATAGGAACAGGAGGGGGAGAAGCAAAAGCAAATGGGCATCCAAGTGGCAACAACATTGTAGACTATTTTAAAGGTGCATGTAAGGGGCAAATTAGACCGAATTAGTTTAAGTCATGAGATAAATGTGATTAAAACTCAATTTGGATGGGAGAAGCTAATGATAGTAAAATGAATGACAATTAGGTGGCATTGTAATGATATCTACATTAGCAATGGTGATAATCAAGCAACAATGATATTTAAGTCAAAACTTAATGGTATTGGTATATAATGGATTAGATCAAAAAGTTTAATAGACTTTGGTTTAATTAACATACATCTATAACCCATGGTTGAATGAAATGTTCGAATAATATTATTTGCATGAATTTAGAGTGATTTGAGCATGGGTGAGTTGGGCATCAATATTACATGCTTAAATGTTCTACATACTAGTATTGTTAATGTATTTTGTAATGTGTGGCAACTAGCTGCCCTAGAAAATATGAGAAAATCAAAGCTGCAATTTAAGATTAGCAAGTCAGAATGTTATGTTGTGGACCATGTTATGTGGGAAAGCATGGAGGCCAAGGTTACTAACAATTGGTAATAAACATAACAAAGATCAAAGAAATACTCTTGATGAATAAGGGTGGTATTGGTCCTAGTTCAAGAAGTAAAATGTTCACTACCACCACTGTAAAAGGCTCACATACACTGCATACAAGTGGGATTGATTCTTTTAAAGACATGGCCTTACTACTAGTGCTTGGGCTAATTAACATTAGTCCCACCCCCCTATTTTTGATGATACAATACAAAGGATGTCGTGAGTATTCATGTGTGGAAGATGGTATAAATAATGTTACATTGGAACATCCAACTGATACATTTCAAGATGAATTAAACCCATTTTTGAAATTGACAAAAATTATGAAGTTGCCATCTTCCCATGAGACAGTTTAAGAAAAACTAGGTGTGATAGCCATGGAGATTGAAGATCCACCTATTACAAATCAAAAGGATCAAATGCCAAAGGTGGCAATATTGGATGCACCTTTCACAATGGAGGTTGAACCTAGAAATGGAAATGAGGGCAATGAGTATGAAAGTAGGGATGTTGATTACAAATGTGAGGACTTACCTCTTTTTGGTAAAAAGAGAGGTTTGCCATGTGTGCAAACAAAAAATATTGTTCGTTCTTTCAAGCAAGGAGTAGTTGAATATTCAGATTCAAGGGAAGAAGGTGGGATGAGTAACCTTCAAGTGGTGGAAGTTAAAAAGACCAAGGCACAACCCTTGCTCAACCCCACAAGAATTTAAGGAGGCATTGTAAAGTAAAGAAAAAGATATTGAATCATTAGGGACAAATATATCTGATACACCACCCCTTGCATTAAGAGTGTCCAAGTTATGTCCTCAAGCATTAGGAAAGGACCTAGATTTAATGTGGATGCTAGCCCACCACAAGTGAAGGTAAGTAAGTCAATCGTCCTACAAACATTTTACTATTAGATAGCCAAGAACCGATTGTAGCTAGGGGCTTTGGAACCTAGGAAGAAAATGATTTCGATTCCTTGGCACTTAGTCCCAAACATTGTCCTTATAGATAACAGTTTCTAAAGATTGTGGGAGTGGGAAAGGAAATGTATCACAAGTGTTTTCACTTCATCCTATTAGTACTACTTGAGCTCCAACATCAAAGTTGGAGTTTAAACCCAATTATTTAATGCATGCTACTAGTGGTGGTAGAAAGGGGAAAAATCAGTTAATTGGAACATTTTTGCTAGAATCAAAGAAGCGACCGCTTGTAAGAAAACGTGCTAACAAATCCAAAACAATGCATGTTCGGGATGATACCGTAAGTGCATTGATTTGAACTTATTGATTTGAAAGATTTTCAATGTAGTTTCAACAAACTAGATCAATTTTCTTAGACCAAAATGCAAAGTGCAAATCAATGGCTAAATATGTCAATTGGATTGTTGATGGCATATTGCACTAAAATTTGGGACCAAATGTTGGATTCTTCACCTTGGATACCCTGGTATAGTGGTGGCAAAAGGCATTGTTGGAGTGAATAGGAATTTGAAAAGTAATGCCACACCTAATCTCCTTGCTATATGTGGGGAGTTCACCCAAATGGTCACGGTGACCAAGGTTCTTGAGCATAACATTCCTTGTTTGAGTCTTGAACCTAAGTGAATCCCATCGGCAACAACTTTAGATGCCGCATGTATAAGGCCCATCGGTGAAAAATCATATATTTTATGGATATGCAATTATTTAATTGAAAAATGAAGTGAATAGGTTGGGCTACACCTTTTGCAAAACAATTTAGGCAAATTAAAATCAAGCATGTTGTGGGATGGACTAAAGTTGTGGAATTTTGGTCACTGTTTGCATAGATTTTTAATAGTTGATGTAGTAAAATTTTGGACTTTGCAACCACAACTTATATATTTGGATGATTAGAGGATATTGCATTGTCTTGTAATGCATGGGTTCCATATTGTAAATTCTATTATCAAATGAGTATAATTTTGATGTTAGATGTTGGTTTTGGAAATTTATGGTTTTTCTCCATATCATTGAGAAGAATGGGAATTTAATAAGTATCACTTGGTTGAAATATTTTGTTAGATCCTTGTGCCTTCTTAAAGCCCTCTCTTTCTTTTTATAATATTTTTTATGAACTTGCCTAAACTTGTGGTTATTTGATATTTTCTTTTCTGGGAAGATTCAATATTATGGGTGGCCATATGTGCTAAGGTCCATCTAGAAGTCCGTTTAGATATGCAAGGTTAAAAAAAAGCTTTGATAACAAGATCCAACTAATAGAATTTTGATTGAACATGCAAGTACAAGTTGGTTATTGAAATCCATATAGGAGAGAATCATATTTTGCTACTAGTTGTACTTGTAGTGATATCAATCAAAAGTCTAAATATGAAGGTAACCAAAATGAAAAAGACATTTTTAAGGACAATCAAGACCACTTGGAGTTGAAAGCATCTATGTTGAAGCCTTATATGCGAAATTGATATTGTTGAAAGTATGCACATAGTGTGAATTTTTTGTGAACAAGGGGTGTGTGACAAGTCATCTCAATCAAGCTTGTGACAACTACTAAGCCTCTAAAATTTGATAAATGTTGGATGGATGCAGGTTGTTATTTATTAATAAAAAAATTATAAATATCATTAAGCGACAACTTGGACTTCAACGGTCAATGAAAAGTTATGGTGATATAACAATGTTTTATTACCATGTCCAATGCAATGAATTAACACTCAAGTAAATACCCAAAATCATTTGTCTTTACTTATAATGTTTCAATGGGAAATGTTCTTCATGAATATTTGTCTTGAGATTAATGGTTCAACAACAAGGGCCTAGGGTCCAATTTCTTAGGAACCAATTTGAACTAATTTGAAGCAAATTGAATCCTTGAGTTGAATTATACTTTGGTCCTTATTCTTGGTTTTGTAAATCAAGACCTATCTTTTTAGCACTGTTTTTGGTTGTGACCAATTGATTTAAAATCCAAAATAGATGCCATGTAGGTTTAGCTTTAATTTGCCACTTTTTGGTCTTGGACCATCATTTAGAGGCCTTGGGACCAATTTAGAGTTTTTGACCAATAAGATTCCTTGAATAGGTTGGGGAGGTAAGTACTTTAGAATTGTGCATAATTTGTTTTTTTGTTTTGGGTTGAGTCTTTCTATTAGCTCATCCTATGTGTACAAATTTCTTAATGTGAAATTGAATGACCACACCCCTTTGTTTATATAATGTTCAAAATAGGAATGAAGAACAAACAATATGGGATAAGTTTTGAAGTTACAACTTCCTCTCAAACTAAGTTGCGATTCCAAAAATTTCTCCATGCCTTTCTTAATTTTTAAATTTTTAAACAATTCAAGTACTAGATAATTAGATTATCATTTAATTAATAATGATTAAATTTACATATATTTAAATTATAAACTATACACTACAAATATTCAGTATTCATTATCAATTACTTAAATGAGCAATAACTTCTTAATATTTAACAAACTAACTATGTAGTTACTCACAAATTATTAATACATAACTCATAAATAATTAAATAGCTAAAATATTTAAAAATATTTTATTACTTTTTAGAATTTGATCGAATTATATATAATGTAATTAATGTAAATTTTTTTAAAAACTATAATTTAAAAGTTAAATATTTTAAACATTTATTTCTAAATTATAAATAATGAATTAACAATTGATATTAAAAAGCAAATTTTTACATGAATTTTTTTTAAAATATTATTCAACTAATTACATTATTTATTGTATAATTACATTTATTGTTGTTAAAGTTATTATAGGTCAAGAAATTTTTTTCTCTTGGTAAACTATAAATACAATAATTTGTTAAACATAACATTAATTTTCATAATTACTGTAAAATTACTATAAAATATTTACCATAGATGATTAATCATAGAGTGTTTAAAATGATAATATTATACAGTAATTTGTGAAATTAAAATCAATAAAATAATTATTTTAACTACACTATAATTTTTACAAAATTTTAATTCAAGTTTGAAATTATAAATTACAAAGTGTGAATAATTATGTTCAATTAGAAAATAATTATGCACATACTAATTAATTCGTATTTGAAGTAATTACATTGATTTTAAAGTAATGTCACATTAATTACATTAAGTATTTTATTCTAATATAAGAATATAAATTCTATAATATACAAATCTATGTTATAATAATAATTATTTAGTGTAACTTATATTTAATAAAAATAATCATTTATAATTATTTATAAAAGTGATTTATTATGGATAACACTAGTAGAAAAAACCCTTAAAACTCAATCAATATTTTTTTGAATTAAAATATAAATTTAAGATTCCAAAATAGAAATTCTGAAAAGCATGACATGTTGTAAAACATAATACATGTGTTTACAGGGCACCCATTTCCCTCACCAACCTAACAAATTGGAAATCATTGCTACAAAATCCAAACAAGTGCAAGTTAAGAAGTGCCTTATTGTAACTTCATATTACTTTTTGTTTAGATTTGGCTAGATAAAATCTATAGATTTTTCCATATCTAGGAGGGGGATTGGAACCTCTAAGGTGGGTTGACAATTGTTTTAAAATAATTCCAAATATGGGGGTCGTGAAAAGCTTTCAAAGGGTGAGACATATCTCACATTGTCCTCCTCCCCAACACCAAAGGATGGAAATTGAAATGCATGGGCACGTAGTTAGTGCCCATAAGATTGAACTGCCCCAACAAATTGGATAGCCCACACCTAACATAAGTGGAAAGGTAGTGAGGGTTATAGGGCCACCTTTGTAAAGGGGATGGTTTAGGTTTGCTTCACAAAGAGTTGATCTTATGTCTACAACCAGAGCAGAGAAGGAAGTGATGTTGGCATTATCACCATATGTGCATGCATTGTAGTCTATAATGGATATGATCATGTTGCCAATTGAAGATGTCATTAAAGAATTATTGCTTACATTCGTTTAAAGATTTGAGGTAGCACAAATGGCAAAAATCCAAAACTTGACAAACATGCATGTTCAAGAAGTGGATGTCTTACAAAGCCAAATCTCTAAGTTGATCCTTAATTTATGAACATTCATGACTTCTAATACACGAAGGAAAAAACCTGAACAACCACTAAGCAAATGGAATTAAAGGAATTAAAATTAGAGCATATGCACTATGAGTACCATGAACAACAATACACCCAACAAGTGTATCATGAATTGTAGTCTTTACATCAATCAAAGGTCCAATTCATGGAGGTCCTTACAGAAAAGTGGTGCATTAATGAAAAAGTACATCGAACAATGTTGGATCAAAACATGAGATTAGAAAAAGAATGCCAATAGATGGTGTTAACATCCCTTGTGTTGGCCTCTTGAAAAGCCCAAATTGCCAATGAATTCAAAACCATTGGTGAATATGGACATTCAAATTAACTTCAGAAGTTCCAACTAACATCATGGCCAAAGGTGGACCCTTTTTATCTTGATGAATAGCCATGGCATATCAAACACAAATTGGGTCCAAGATGCAAATATGGATTGGCAGTATACCACTAAATGGTCCACCAATCAAAATGAAGTTGATTGTCAACTCTTATGGCCAATGCCACAACACTTCACATATGATGGCATTACGTGTTGCCACTAGTAGAAAACCCATGATTTACGACTGGTGTTTACGACTAGTTTTTAGTCGCAGGCGACATTTTACAACTATTTTGCTGTTAGTCGCATAAGATAAGTCGTAAGCGACAAATAGTCGCAAAAACCAGTTACATCAGCATGACGTCACCAAATGGTGGATGGAGCCTAAATGTAGTATATACGGTTTCATCCGATGGTATCCTGATCGTGTGGGTAAGGAGTGGC
>Ga0116228_10000828_pt1 | contig 24449 bp, 18 predicted proteins | sample S1TSphfallax_2_FD_89694 | JGI IMG/M metagenome (GOLD analysis project Ga0116228, IMG submission 89694) | Host-associated microbial communities from peat moss isolated from Minnesota, USA - S1T2_Fc - Sphagnum fallax MG | ecosystem: Host-associated > Plants > Peat moss > Unclassified | place...
CAACACCAAGGTATTTAACTAAAAGACCAAACCACAAATAACCAAACTAAAATAAGTAATGAAAGTAATTCAACCTTGTGAAAATAACCTAGTTACTTTCCTACTCCAGTAACTAATGAAACCCAACTAGTTGAGCTTGAATTCTCAACATGAATGTCATGGGTAAAAAGAAGACATTTTAAATTGTAATCTTGTCATAGTCCAAATTATGTAATTTATTAGAAACATGTTTTGTTATTGACATTGCGTAGAAACAATCAACATTTGAGTGATTTGACACGATTGATGTGGAGGGTCTCAATGTTAACCAAGAGAGCATAGGTTCCAAAGGAATAGAAAGACCATGGGCACGCCATGCTCCTAAACCCTATACCTAGGATGGTGCATCTTCTCCAAATGACGAACTTGACAAGTAAATGAACATGGATGAAGGAGCAGTGTCAAAGGGTTGGACGTCAGTATCAAGGTCGATAATGTCTTCTGTCATATTTTGTCCCGCAATCATAACTTTGACCACATACATGGCAGCTCCTAGTGTCAAGATGGTTTCCTAGGAATGAATAAAGGCCTTGTCACCCACAACCTTGTAAGATCCAAAAATCACCACCGATTCTTGTCTTTCAATTGTGGTAGTCGACATCTAATACATCAAATTGGAGACATTTTTATTTGCATCATATGCAGCATCCTTGGAAATATGCAAGGAACCTAGTTGAAAACCAAACATAGCACACAAGCATTTTTTAAACACCACAATTGTATCAATTCCATCTACTACGATGATTAGTTCAACCCAACCTTCAACATGAAAAATGGGCACACTAAAAACATACTTGGTGTACAATGTATGCGAACAATGGGAGAAAAAATGAAAAGCAAACAAGATGCTAGCAAAAAACAATTACAAAAATGCTACAAGTTGTTGTGAAGGAGCAAGTTGGTATGATATGATTGCACAAGGAAAAAAAGAGGAAGAATGTTTGTGCCAGAATATAGCCTCAACATGATGACCAACTCAAATAGAATTTTCCAAAGAGTTATGGGGAACCCCTTAAAAGAACATTTAATGAGGACCCCTAAAAAGAGAATATGTGAATAAATTAAAAGCCCACCATAATGTGGACTACCAAAGGTCATGAAGAGAGAATTGCCAATTGGCGATATGACAATTGTTTGGCCAATGGGAAATAACCATTTTTGAATGAAACATGGGAAAAACAAAGGATGTCAGAAGATGTGTAAACAAACCTACACAACCCATAGGATGTATTTTTAAAACAATATTGAACAAGGGACAATGATATATGTTATAGGTAACTAGTGAAAAAAAATATCCAAATGTCAATAATTGTTTCATATTAGAATTCAAAAAACCTAAAAGTGAAGGTGTCAAAGGAACTTGATGTAGGTTTGAAGTACAAAAGTTAAACATGCAAAAATGTAGCCTTTGAGACATGATAAAATCCACTAGACAAATGTTGTGCATAAAATCCAACAAGGATGGTTGGTCCCAATATAGGTAGTTAATTAAGGCCACAAAAAGATTATGCATTTTTGTATAATAGTTTTGCCCCCATGCCCTAATAAATGCCCAACAACGACAATAGTATAATTTTAATAAAAATATTTAAAATTAGAAAATGAGGTAATTTGTTTGCAAAATTGGATGGTTTACAACATTAGGGAGAACCCAAGGTCGTAAATTCACCAAATATTAGGTAATCAGATTATCATAAGTGTTTCGTGATCAATAGGGAGATACCCATGGGACGGTACATTTTAGAATATATGTAATGACAAGATTAATGTTCAATCTTTGAAATGGAGTAGCAACCATTGTGAAATTGCATTTGATGTAAATTATAATCATTCCTACCCGCTCCAAATAATGTTTAACAATTTATCCAAAGTTGGGAGGAAATCAAATGAATAATTGAAAGACCATCATGACCGAGCACCATGAGTTCACTAGTAAGGATGAATGGAATGTGGTGAAAAATGTTGTGTTATTAACATGCATTCCACCAAATAACCATGGAGGGCAGTTTTGAATTTTTTTGGTTACCATTTTAATAAAATATCACAAAGTTCTAGTTAACATTTGGGGAGTTTAAATAGTAGTCGTGTATGCACAAAAATAAGAATTTTATACTTCCATACCAATCTTCCTAAAATAGACTTGCGACATGAATGTTTTTTATTTGTAGTCGAAACCAAATATATAACAAATGGGTTGAGCATAATAGTGTTGTTGGGCACTTGTCCATTGGGTCATGATTTAAATTGCAAACAACTCCAAATTCTATGTTTAAATGTGTGTAAAGGGATGGAGATAGAATGAAATGTCAACCCGAAAAAAAAATGACATTATTGGAAAACATCGATAGAGAAATGTCAATCAACACATAAGGGCTTCAATCATTGAAAAACAAATAATGAAAGCCTACAAAAAAAATTTATTAGCCAAGAAAAAAAATAAACCAATAGTTTAGTGGAACAAAATAAAGTCCAATTATGTCTACCATCCCAATGAATTTTGACCATTGAAGGAGGGTGTGATGCCATGGCTAGTCAATATTACTATATACAAATATGGGGGTGCTATGAGGAAAAAATGAGCACAATCTTGACACTAGGTCATTTGAAAAGATAACTTGTCATAGAGCACTAAAGGTTCCAACCAAGAGCAATAGAATTTTAGAATATATAAATATCCTACAAATAAAGTGACACAAATTATTTATGAAATGAAGAAATTAATTCATGATGTTGAGACAATTCCACAAAAGAAAAGAAGTCAATGTGAAGGTGTAATCAAAATCCAATGAACCATAAAAGGCATTGGATCGCAAAAAAAAAAAAAGTCAAAATTGGATAAATATTTATGTTTTGTCATTTAAAGCCACAACAATCATGGCAAGTTGTTGTTTTTCATTCATATAAATGTCAAAGAATTCAAACCAAAAGTTCATTTGATGAAATTATAAGTTTAAGCTTTGATGTAAGACCTCTAAAAGTGAACACCTATAGCGTTAGACATGAGTCAAATTTGCAAAGGACTATTAAAAGTACTCATATAATAAAAACACATTTGATGGGGAAAAAATGAATAGGATAAAGACCTATTAGTCACATTGAAAAAACACTCATACCCTAAAACATGTGGAATTTTAAAACTTCAAATATTCAAAGAACTTTCCAAAATTGATCCAAAATTTTAAAACTTTGAAAGTCCTCTACCACATATAAATGAGGTATAATCTACATGATGTGTTAAAAAAAGTTGTAAGTTATTATAAATGTGAACATAAAAATGTAAAAAATGAATTTTTGGTTATGATTTGAAATTGTTATCATTTTTATAAATAGAACATTGAATTTACAAGGAATCAGGACACTTTCAAATTTTCATATTTATTCAAAATTGATAAACAATAAACATGTCATGTACTAGGACAAATGTAAACATTTATTATAACAAATTATTTTAAAAAAAGGTTCCAAAATTGATTTGTATGAAAAATGTTTTTTTGGGAAAAATGACATGCAATCATTTTTTAAAGTAATCATGTTGGTTCATTGTAACTCGTTTGCACTCATGAACACAAGTGGACACCAACAAAAGAAACAAGATGTCAAAGCATAATGACACCAAAGAAAATGAGGATTCCCTCTGAAGATTTGAAGGTAGTAAGTAAAAAACCTCTTGCAATGTCAAATTTCTTTCCAAGAATTCATAGATGTAAAATATCAAATGTGCTGAAGCATCCAAAAAATATTTATCTATGAAGGAAATTGAGGGATTGAGGGGAAAAGGAAAATTAATTTCTCCCAAGAATGGAAGATACTGCATAGGTATGGCAAAATTAAACCCAAATTGCAACTTGGTTTTTTTTTCCATTGGTCAAGCAATTCTTAGCCTCAAAAGTTGCTTGGCTATGGTGGAAAAAAACTTGACTTGTAACTTGGGTCCAAATTGGACCTGAAATACAACTTTGGTTTTAATTTTCCAACCATCATCAAGTAACTTTTGATGTCAAAAGTTGTTTAACAATGGCATACAAAATGCCAAGTTACACCTTGGGTCCAAAATCAAGCTTGAATTGTAGCTAAACTTTTTCTTTTTATTCCAAAATTAGACAACTCTCAATGTTGAAATTTTTTCAACAATGGTGGAAAAAAAATTTGAAGATGTCGTTCGAACCCAATTTTGATTTTGAGTTATAATTTAGGTTTTTTTGCACCATCCTCGAACAACTTTTGATGTTGAAAGTTGTTCGGCATGGCACAAGAAAAACTTGCAACATGGATCCAATTTTGGACCCATGATGCAACTTATTTTGTTGTGTTTTTGGGTTTTTTGTTGTGATGCCAAGCTACTTTTGATGCTGCAAGTTGCTTGGAGATGGAATGTATTAAGTAGCTTAGGTCCAATGTTGGTCTTAAGCTACAAGTTTTTTTTTTTCAAATGCCAAGTTACTATTTGTGTTGAAAGTAGTTTGAGTATGTATTACTTGATTTCGAATTTGACCTCATGTCCACTTTTAGTCCCAAGCTGAAGCTCAATATTTTTTTAATTATTAGAACACAAGCTTATTTTTGGTTTATCTTTTTTTTAAAATCTTTTCTTGCAAGACCTTCAAAATGCTTGATTAGCAATCATGGACACTACAAAGGTAACAATTAAATGAAATTCAATTACTTTAATTTGATTTTCTTATGTTTTCTTCATCTAAATATTTTCCTTCTTTCAAGATTTGTAGGTTTAGGTGGTCTTCCATTGTAAAGTCCAATCCAAAACGCATAGAAGAACAAGATCAATACCATTGAGATTTTGGAAAAACATAAGATGTTGCCCAAATGTAAGACCTAAATCAACATTCCTCTCTACATAATGATCCCAATTCCTATAGTTTGCCCTGCTCTTAAAATTGATGTTTTGAAGATGGAGCAAGCATTTCATTTTGTCTACTGCAAGGGTGACAAGGTGTTCTAAGTTTCTCCTCTCAACTAAAAGGGAGAGAAGGAGCTTGTGGATGCACATGAAGCCAAATGGAACATTCATCGGTGTTTTGAACACCAAAGGTTTGAACACACTTTTGTATGAGACCTTAAAATTCAAATGCCTTTCCAAATGGATGTTTTTTGTTCGGGATGAAAATTATAGGTTGTAGGCCTAGATGCCATATGTTTGTCAAGTCCACAATGATCAATTTTCATGACAAATCTTGATGGACTCCATATTATTAGACACCTCGTATGGTGCCATTAAACTTTTAACCACCATGACAAACTTGAACAAGTAATTCTCTCATTCTTTTCAATCATTTCATTTCTTTCATGGTCCTTTGTTTTTCTCATTTCTCACAATTTAAACATCCAAAGTGTTCATTAGTGGTTATTTCAATTTCATTTTCTATTGTAAGGTCTATGAAGCTAAATCATGTTCAACTTAATTTCATCCATGAATTCTTTTGGATCTAATCCATTGGTATCATACTTTTGGAACAATTTCAAGATGTTCTCTCGACGAATGTTTACAAAAGATGCCAAAGCAAATCTTGAAAGACTTGGCATTCCCTCACATCCAAAGCATTTTTGAGTACATGTATAAGGTGCGCATAAATCCACCCATTTTCAACTTCTTTTTGTATGTTATCTTTGCTACTAATTGATTACATTGCTCATATGCCTTGTCTTTCTAATTGTTTCATGAGATATCCATTATTGGAGATGTCACTATCAAGTTATACTATGAGGAATTCCTTAAGGGGGGTGAGCACTCTCTCATCAAGTTCAATGAGTGTATGGAGAGGGCAATGGATCAAGTAAAAAAGGACCATTATTTTTCATTCTATAAGCACCTTCATGTGTGTGATCCTAACGCACCCTCAAGCTCCTTGATGGACTCAACTACGAGTCCAAAGGTGAAGATAGCGGACGGAGAAGGAGTTAGGGTGCAGTCCCTAGCTCGCAACATTTTGGGGGTAGAGGGGCGTGCTAGGGCTCCGAGATGGGACTAGGAAGATTGACAAACAAATCAATTACTCGCATTGACCTGCACTAACCAAACAACAAATTGGTTATTACGTAGTTGAAGCACTTTGGTGCATGGACGAACCACGGCCAAACATGGACTCACAAGATTCACCATGGCCTAGACTTGGGGGAAGCCACCACCTTCCCCCTAACAGTATTCTTTGTGCCTGGCCACGGGGCCAACACCCAAAAGTCATTTTGTCTCGGGCCCCAAGTGGGAGTCCCGAAATTCCCAAAATTGGAACTCATGCCACTTTGAACACCTATAACTTTGTTTGCAGACCTTCGATTGAAATGAGGTCTAAAGAAAAGTTGTAGCCCTCATGAAGAGCTTTTCAATGGTATGTGGCATGTCACCTGCACACAAGGAAATCGGGCTGATTCCCAACTTCTAATCGGGCTGATTCCCAACTTTTAATCGGGCTGATTCCCAACCTTTCTTTTGGCCATAACTTATGTTTCAAGAACCCAAATGGGTCATGCGAACCCATTTTAGACATCTAAGTTCCAAGAGCTTTCCAATGAGCTTTCCAATGAGCTTTCCAATGAGTTTTCCAATGAGCTTTCCAATGATAAAGTAACTTTTTGATCCAATGGGTTTTGAACCTTGTAATTTTTCTTTGAAGATTTTAGAGTCCATCGGGACTCCAACTCCTCAAGTGGGAGTTCACTTGGGAGTGTGGGGGTTCATTCCCTCACAATCTCCCACATTCCCAAGAGCATGAAATATGGCTCGTGGCTTCACTCTTGGCCCGCACCTTAGTAAGCCCTAGCCTTGGTAGTGAACCCAGGGCTGGGGTTACGACAGATCCCACCCTTGGAGTAGATTTCTTGAAGGAAATCCAAGTTCATTACAATATGAACTTTGAACCTAAGATGCTCATGGAGAAGCTCCAAATTCTTGCGTACTCTTGTGTGTCTCATGAGTAGAAGCTCACTTGGCTCAAGTAGTGGAATGAGTCAAATGTTTTACAATAAGCAAAAAAATTCCCAATGTTGGGTTTTTAAACTCTCGGTTTGATAAGTGGCTCCACAAGGCCACATTTTGGCACCAATGCAACATTCTAATCCCCTTTAGTCTTTACATGATCCCCATTCAACTCAAGAGTTCTAACTTTAATCTTAATTGTTTGTCTCATGCAATTAAAGTTCAAAGTTTGAAGTTATATGATTATATAATCTTAGACCTTGAATGGCCAATGATAGAGCTCTTGGGAGTGATTTCTTTTGCCTCCTATATCCAAGAATGGAGGTAATCAATTTGGGAAATTGGCTTCTTCCAAGAATTCAAAACCTAGGATGGAATTCAAAAAAGTAAATCTTGGGAGCAATAGAATGGAGCACAAGAGGCACTCAAGACAATGCTTTACATGTATATGTTTTGAGCTTTTCTTCTTTTGAAATTATCTATACATAGATGTCTATATTGGTGCGATACTTTGCTGCAGCTTCTATAGCTTTAGTTGCATGGTGATGAGTAAATAGTTGACAACGCTCAAGCGCAAGTCGAATTGCATTTGCAACAAAAGCCTCCTTTGTTGTGCCTCAAAGCCTAACATAAGAAAACAAAAAAACAAATTACATTCCAATCTTAAAATGCAAATAATGTTTTTAGAATTGAAAAAAAAGTATGGAAATATATCGCCCATGAATGATTTCGGAATCGTGATACTTGGATATTGCATCCATTTCTTTGACTTGGTTGCGTTTATTGGACTCCAATGTCCAATTTCGAGCGCCCCATGCAAGTTTCAAAGGTTTTGCATTAACAACTCTACTTGCCCGAATTGTCTCAACAAGGTTCTCGTCCTTTTCAAGGCGTGCCCATGCACTTTATAGGATGAAACTATTATGATAATTTGATATTATGATATGGGCTTGACTTATTTTTATGGCACTAAACATTCAACGTTCCACAATTCTATAATGGGTTTTGTTGTTAGTTTAAGTCCACTTGTTCCAGTTTTGACAAGGTAATCAAGTTGTTCACTTTATTTTGCTTACATCCTAGTGATGTAACAACTTGTTCCACATGTTACATTTCTTCATCCTTATGCCTCATGGTTAGCTTCACTAACCCTTCTAGATATTTCAATTCACTAGGATTAGTCAAAATGGTTTCCAAAAGTGTAAATGTTATATCTTACCCATCAAGAAGTGGGTTAAAAATTTGGATTTTGTGATTAGCTCATTTCCAAATCTTCTTAGTATTGTAGTGTCCTCCTCATGAAGTTCTTTTTCATTCTTGTCAATATCTAGTGTAACAATTTGATTCCTCCTCCTTGAAATTCTAGTTCCTAAAAATATATTATTCTTCATTCCACATAATCGGTTCAATTTTACTAAGGTGGCTTCTACATCATTGATTAAAACCTCTAAAACATTTGTAGAAGTAGCAAGTCCTTTTCCATTATTTTTCCAACAATGCTCCTTAGTATGTCCCAAACCAAAATAATAGGAACATTTTAATCCATAGTTCTCTATTTTGTGCCCCCCTTTTATACTAATTTTTTGTTTTACCCTGAAGGCCGGTTAAGCTTGGTGATCTTGAATAGTTTGTCCTCATCATATTCTCGAACCTTCGTTTCTATCTATAGTCTCTTAGCCCAATAAAAAACATCCTCTAAATCCTTCCCCCAAAACAGTTCATCCATACCATACCTTTTGGGACTAGTCATTTGCAACTAACCCAAAACAAACCTTCTATAATGGATATATTTGTTTCAAGTCATCAGCTTTAGGTACTTCTTCTTCTTTTTTTGATCTAACAACCCAGATTTTATTGTCTTTTATTCTAATGTTAAAACTAATGTCATTTTTGCCAACAAATTCCCACCCCAACTTGCCATAAAGACATATGGAAAACATCTTTCTTGAAAACATTATCCTAATAATTTTATTTCAAACACGTAATTTTTGGTGAAGTTCATGCTTATAGAATTGGATAAAACAAGATTCTAATTCTACTTCTACAAGGATTTAGATATCTCTTAACCTAAGAACAAAACCAAATAATTCTCTAATGATTCTTTGTTGCTCAATGATCTCCAAAGGGCCACAAAATGGTGTAGAAGAACTTGGTTTCTTGGATTTGAATGATTGTCCATTGCCTTAAGCTTCCATTTGATCCTACCCTTGTCTTGATCCAAATTGCAGCCTTCATGAAGAATCCAGAGTGCATGATTCCAATTCCCAAATCCCAACTTCAGCCACATGAGTATCCAACCTTATTATGATCAAAGATGTAAATCCAATGATTTTAACAATCACAAAACCAACATTAGGTTCCTTGGGAAATGTAATTTCATCACAAGATAGAATTCCCATTTGGTTTCTAAAACTCATGATCATTTATTGGACATAATTTGACCCTATCATCATCATGCATTTCTCATTCAAAAAATTCTTAATGTTCACCTTCAATCATAAGAACAAGGTTTTGAAATTCAACTGGAAAAAATGAGAAGGATTGTTCATTTGAGTTGTTTAATTGCCATCAAAGTTGGAGTTGATTTTCCCCACACAATTTCCAACACACCATACATGAAGAAAGTCTAGATGCTTCTATTCTAAGGATCTTGTCTCCTGCCTAAAACAATTATTTTATTTTAGGTATGAAGAAATGCGCAAAATGATCAAGTGAATTTATAGAATGAGGTATCTAGATGTCTTTTACTCCAAGGAATTCTCTAGTTCTCTCAATCAGATGGCCAACATTCCTATGCAAGATAGGTGGAGAAATAGAATTGTTGTTGAAATTGTGAACATGTTTGCCACTCACATGGCTTGTTCTACATTCTTACCCAAACTTGAACTCTGGATGTTAAACCATTATGCATAATTTTGATAACAATGTTTCCTATTTGAACATCTACTGGATTGAATCCTATCACAAGCATAACACCAAACCTAACAGCCCTCAAAATTACTGACCCTATTTGAAGCACATCAATACTAACTCAATTATTGAAACTTCTAACTATCTATTGGTCATGAATTGTTTGGAGATCAGTGACAACTTCTTCATCATTGGAATGAGACGTAATTATGATTGATGAAACATATTTCATCTAAATAATCCCATTTTTGTTGCAAGTAGTTATAATACCAAAAAGAAAGGGTAATTGGATTTCTACTAAGTAAACATCATGCTACATTACAAAAAAGAAAGAAATTGAATTAAGGTCTGATGTATTTCAAACTCCTTGAGTCTTTACACTAATTACTTGTTACTTGTTAGAATAAAATGTTAAAAACTTAGGTAGATTAGAATCTCTCCATATTCTTTTTCATTGAATGACCACATGGTTTTTAATGGCAAGCTCTCATTCCCAACATTCACAAAAAATACCTGGAGTTTTCACAAGATCAAGATCTCAACCCAGTCCCACATCCATGAAATATCCCAATTGCAGCCCAAATTTTAGAATGGAACTCTCTTGAAATCCCTTCTCGGAGTGCCAACAAAGGTACTCACTCCCTTAACTTAGCCCAATTTGTTTCCCAGGATGAAATTGCTTAAGCCTAGCCTTTCTTAAACATTGCCATCAAAAACCCCTCAATGAATCCCCTATGATTCTACATCATTTCCACCACCAATCCATGAACATTTCTAAAACCCTAGTAAACATTTTCAGCTACAAATTCTCCTGTGGTGTAGATGTTCAGATGCTAGGGATGTTTTGCCTTCTGCATTTGGTCTCACCCACAATTGTTGAACAACTTTGATCGAACTTAAGAGAAACATGACAGAGCAGTTATTGCAAGAACATGTCATGTTATAAAATACTTTTGTTTGGCGATAAGGAAAGAGGCAATTTGGTTCTGAAACAAATATTCAATATTCAGGGGCAAATCTCTGTACTGGAAATGGGCAAAACAAAGGCTTACACCTTTGGGCTACTGTCAAATTTTGGTCATGTCCACAACTCATGACTCATGTTCGATGATGCCAATTTGTTTTTGTCACATATTGGCAGATTCTAACCTGGATTTTGAGTGAATACCTTACTACCAGGGTTTTTTTTTGTGGCAGAATTTTGGTACTTGGTGACAAATGCTTTTAGGGAAACTTTGGAAATTTTCGTTTTTTAAAGTGTAAATTCAACTAATTTTGCTAAAACAAATTTCCAAACATTCAAAACCACAAAATTGTAAAGCAAAACCCTGCCTACTACCTTGGCAGCTTTGACACTAAGTTATATTATTCCAGAAATTTTGAATAGTTGATTTTTTTCCCAATTAAAAGAGTATGAAGAAACTATGGAATTTTCAAGAATATTCTATTTGTTTAAATGAAAAATGAAAAAATTAATCAACATAAATATGTCAAGGCTGCAAAGTTACTATGGTACTGGCACCTGAAATATTATCATTACGTCCAATGCATTTTTTTTAATGAGATATTTGTTGGCAGAAGTACCTTGTGCTAAATTCGTAGGTTGTAACTCACAACTTGACAGCCGATCAGAGCATCAAGAAGACTCTCATGAGGGATGGTTATGGAATAGATATCCGGCAAGAGGCCATCAGTTACTGCATATAATCAAGCTGTGAAGGCGGCAAGATTATGTGCTGTAACTGGTGACTTCAAGTCTGTTACTGGACATAATCGATTTTCCAGGAGCAGCAGTTATGGTGGAGAGCCAATGGTGTCAGCACGGGACAGGAGTTACAATGGGGAGCCAATAGCATATTAGTTAGGGCCCTGAAAAGGTAGATACTAGGTATTTGTCTTCTTGGTGTTTTAAGAGGCTTGAGCACAATGGCCACACAATTAGGCCTTAAAGCTGTAGGGCCCATGTGCCCTTCACATGTTAAAGACTGCTCCAAGAACATCGTCCCTTCACATTGAAAGACTAACCACTAACATGCCCTTTACAATTTGAAGGCTCTTCATAGGTTGGTCCTTCAATGAAAGCAAAACAAAGAAGCATGGCCTTCCTTTGGAAATATACTAGTCCCTAAATGCGGGATAAGACAAAAATGCTTTTTTAGAAAAAATTCAAATGGATGTGGGTGATAAAAATTTTAATATCTTTTAGTTTTATTTTTGTGGTTGTATGGGGCTTTCTGGGAGCTTTCATATCTGGAATTTCTACAAAGATTTGGATAAAATTCTGATAAATAAGTGCATGCATTGGGCCTCTAGCTAGTTATTTGGAGAATCCAGCTCCCTACGCTTGGGATTGCACCAATGAGAGTGATGGGAATCATAGGTGAGTAGCAAGAGGCTAACTCTCAAAACTCAGTTATCACTTAACTCAAGAGTTCTAGCATTGGGATCCCTTTGGAGTTGCCACCCTATTTCAAGGATCTTCATATTCACATTCTAAAATTGGAAGGTTTTATTCTTACTTGAGAAACCACATTTTGGCTTGAATTTTATTTTATGAGTACCTTATTCGGTCATTGTGACTGTCATATTAGAATGCATGCATTATTGTCATAAAAAAAATTCTTTATTTGGTTAGCGAAACTTTAGCTCCAACTTTGGGTAGCACTTGTTGAGAGCTCAATTTAATTTTGGTATATCATCACCACTTGCTTGATTTTCAATGATATTTTTATGAATTGTAATCACGTTTGTGGATGAGTAAATTGGGTCAACTTCCTAAGAAAGGCTTTGAATAGAGATAAAATGATTGTGAAAAGGGCTTGGGCTCTTAAGGGTTGAAGGCTGATCAAAAGTTACTTAATTTTCAAAGCCTTTTTTTTATAAAAATGAATACATAAGAAAAAGCTACATATATTGTAGAAGCTGTATTATTTTCAAGCATTGAAAACATGTACTAGCATCTACATATCTTCAAGGACCCTCCTCTCTTTCACATCTTTAAGAAGAAAGTATATTTGCTCACATTCCAGAAATTGGAGCAAGCCCCACAAGTGATAATGCATGATAAAACATCACATCAGCACTAATGTATATCAAGTATTAAATAACCTCTCCTGATATTCTTATAAAATTATGTGAATTTTATTTTTTCAACAAGTGCCCTTCAAATTGAATGATTTAACAAAATGTTTCCTTTCACATCTGAAGGGCCCCACAATTTTTTGCCCTTGAGCCACTGTCGAAGGGCTAGATACCATGAAGGGCATTGAAAGCATCAAATTTTATGCCTGCACAGAATTACTCTGCTCACACCAAAATAAAAAGGAAGAAAAGAGCTGCAATTGTGATATTGCTTATATATATTCATAAAGCATTTAAAAAAAATACTTTTGTGCTTTAAGTGGGCTTAATACCGTGAACTTGCCCCCCACCACGTTCATCAAACAGAGTGTAACCCACACTCCAGGCTGGAAGAGTGAGTTAACTGCCTTCCTTTTTTTCAAAATGCTTTATACAAGGGAAGGGACCCCTTCCTTGCTTCACATGTTCCCACCCCTTTCATTGGGGATCTGCCCTTGGTCACAGAGGGCTCAAACCTGTGAAGCCCCTCAAGACGATGCCTTTCCTACACGAAACTAGATATCTTCGGTAAACTTGAAATGATCAGGTCGTTGATTGAAGAGACTCAATTTTCTTCCGTTCGATTGTGACTCAATTGTCCCAGATTAATCTCTGGCGACGATACGTAATGTGGCGATCCTGAGACCCGGTTTTGGGGACGCCATTTCACTTTCTCACCTCACTCACTCGATCGAAATCCCGGAACAACTCACGTGATTATCAGACATCGTCGCTTCGCCCTTTGTTTGCGGACCGCGTCTTGAATTTGACAGCTACAAAACTCCTGGAATCGCGGGAAGCACAACGGGCCGGTTACTGGCAGGCTCCTTCGTCAGGTAGTGCGGAAGCCTATCAGGATGTGTCACAGAATGGACGAGAAATCAGTCGTCGACGAGAAACGAGGTACCTAGTCGCTGGAAAGTGGATGAGAAATTCAGTTATGGACGAGAAACGACGGACCTGGTTGCTGGAAAGTTGACGAGGAATCAGGCATTGACGAGGAATCGATCATCGACGAGAAACGAGGTACTTAGTCGATGAAAGTGGACGAGAAATTTAGTCATCGACGAAAAACGAGATACCTGGTCGCTGGAACGTTGATTATGAATCAGTCATCGACGAGAAACGAGATGACTAATCGCTGGAAAGTGGACGATAAATTTAGTCATCCACGAGAAACGAGATACCCGGTCGCTGGAAAGTTGACGAGGAATCAGTGATCAACGAGAAATGAGGTACCTAGTCGCTGGACAATGGACGAGAAAGCCAAACGTCGTCGAAAACTGTGACCGGCCGATTGGGCTCCCGCGCTGGAAAACTGCGTGGTCTGGCGCGCTACGGGCGTCTGCGCGTTGCGCTGCTGCGGCTGCTCTCGCTCCACAAGGTCATTCACTGGATACCATCATCATCGTTTTGCATTGCATGCGTGCTTCTTAGACCAATGCGCTGCATCTGTACTCTCTCTGCCGCATTCGCGCATTTGAATTTTTTTCCTTCAACCTGAGTTTTTTCTCTTTTTTCCAGCCTCACAAAGTAGAGTCGTCGAGTCTGCTTTTTTTTGAGGCGTCGAAGGTTGTCAAGGCTTTGGAGGGCCCCGGCGAGTAAATTATTTCGATAACTCTTGTCGTCTTCTCCTGTCGGGATTCAACATTGGCATCTAAAGGGGGCGATCAGGTAGACACGGAGCTCGCGAGTTCGTGGACTTATGTGAATTTATTGTCCCTAACCCTTCGAGCCTGGTTTCTCCAGTATGTGTGTAATTCGGTTGACGCATTCTCGACGAAGAATATGTTCACTGGAATTTTGAAACTCCTCAACATCAGGTACGCGTCTACATCTTCAGTTTTTCATTTATAGGTGCTAGATCTGCTTTTCTTGCGTAGACAATTTGTTTGGAAATTTGTCCGATTTCCCGGACCTTCTTTTGTTGGTTTATTTTTGCTCTGCAATTGGTAACTAGTCATTATCCCGGCGACAAATCACGGTGCTTACCGTCTGCAGGCTGACTGCTTAGTCATCGGTCTGGCGGAGCACGACCGGCAACTTCGTCCTCTGAATATTTTATACGCTTCTCACTCTTTCTTTTAGGTAGAAATTTTGTTATTCTTCTGTTTTTTGTGCCCTCCACCTGCGTCATCTGTCTACGCATTGTATCTGCGGGCTCGTCTCCTGGATTTTCTAGTGAAATTGTGCTATTGCCGCATCAGCACCTTCTATTATCTTCCTCATCAAAAAGCGATACGATCATAGCACTAATAATTGTGGGGATATAAGCGCAAGTCCAACTGCTTGCAACCCGGCTTCTACTCCATACGTTATGGACATCGGTCGACTCTACCGCACACTCCAAGAATTCCTCTTAATTATCTTGGAAAGCTGGCTTGCTAGCCCTGGTTCTGTATCTGCGCACACTTACATTACCAGTAATCACAAGTCCTATTTCTAGAGTAGATTTTCTTTGAACTGCTGCTTTTAGCAATAATAACTCCAAATCCAATTCACTTTGGGCGTGCTGGGACTGCAGTCTTCACTTAATGAAGGGAATTCTTAGCTTACACCTTTGATTGAGGGCCCAGAATAATCCTGTAGCCTAATTCAGGAATGTTGTCATGGTGGCCTGCAGACAGAAACAGAGTCTGTAAAAGTATTGAACTCTCTGACACATTCTGCTTTCATGTGGAGGCATTTTTGCAGATGGTATTTGAGGTTCACATTGTGTGACAATGGGGAAAGGCATACTATCATGAGAGTAAAATTTCATGTACAGACTCCTTATTAACCTAGACCAGCACTTGGATGCTCAAAGGCAGCAGCACTACAGAAAGTTCGTGGCTTTCATAAAATTGGAGAAGGCCTAAGAGATACCACACAACATTGGCATGCCCCTCTGTTGATTCCAGAGACTCATCAGATGTCACACTTTCACTGAGGTTGTCGACAAACCCAAAAGTCAATTCACTCGGTCCTGCTTCAAGCTGACTTTCAGTACAATAAGAGGGTATTTGAGAATCTGAACATTTTAGCCCTAAGATATGCAGCGCTCATCAGGAGTGCCATCTTTGCACAGACCACCTAGGCCACCTTACAGAAACACAGCATCACAGATGGGGTCAACCCTCAGGGATAAAAGCTGCTTCAGAGATATGGAAAAGGGAGATAAGGTCCAGTGCAGGTTCCAGGAGGGGTGGGCAATCCACTTGATTCCAGTTGTCCTATTGATCTGCATTTTTGTTCTCTACATTTGCTCATCTTTTCCATTTGAGGGTGAGTTTGGAAAGAAACTTCCATCCCTAACTCCACTTACTTGAACTTAATTGTTGAAAGCCTCCTCTTTAAATTCAATTGTCAATGTCATGCTAGTAGTAATCAGACTGCCCCTGCAGTAATAGTATCCATATATTCCAGATTTCTAAATTCTAAATGCAGTTTTTTTTTGTTGTGAAGTTCAATACTACTGTTGGGCTTTGAAGACAGCTATAGTTTTTGAAGCAATGAATAAGCTCAGGGTTTGATGTGTGAACAGCACATGAAATACAAGGTAATGGTGCAAGTCATATCTTCGCAGAAAAGTCAGCAAAGTCAGAAAGACACTTGCAAGAGGCGAGCATGTTGCAAGTGGCAGAAGAATACTCATTTAATGAACATCAAAATACTACTAGCATTGATGTGGAGCAGCAAAAATTGAACTTGCCAATAGTGCCACAAATGCTGCTCAGAGGTGTTGCCAATTGAGAGCACATATACCAGAAGACATTGCTGAAGACCTCAGACCATAAGTTCTCCCTCCAGCTGGAGTTCCATCATAAAAGGCCAATGGACCAAAATACCCATTGTTTACTTGTCCAATTGTCCAGGAATTTGATGGCTTCACCCTTCTCAATTCAGAATCTCTCTCATGTCATCCAGTGCTAATAGATAATTTCCTGGATTCAAGCTGAAGTAAAAAAGGGGTAGGGAATTACCAGCATTCTCAAGGGACAAATTAGTGCTCACTTGATGTACTCTTGATAAAGCAATTTTATTCACTGATTAATTTAAGTTGCAGTCTCTTGGAGCTGTGGCAGGCCATTCTCTCTACTATAGGTCAGTGCCCAAAAGTTACAAGCCATGTTCTAAAAAATTCCCAGTTCTAAGGACTTCAGAGACCCACAATAATCCAAGCACCCATTTGAGAATCCTAATCCAGCTTGGTACATATAGAAATTATTGTCTGTACAGATGTGTATGCAGTGACACTGCCACTGTGACAAGTCTAACCTCATGATCATGTCCTCTACATGCTTTCTTTGACACTGCAGAGAATTGAACATTTCATCAATGATCATAGACAGAGGAATTTCACTGGTTCAAGTATGAACCTGGATGCAGATGTGAGAGCTGATCACTTGATCCATGGCAGGCTCTTTCTGCAGCACAGATGTACAGCAAAAGAGACCACCATTTCAAGTCATAAAATTGTCTGCCTATGTTCAGCAAGGGAAAACTACACCAAAACTTGTACAGTAACCAAAGTATTAACATGCAGTGACAGGAAGACTCAGCCATGATGATACTAGCTAAGAAAAACATAAACAAGATGGAGATGACCAAGAAAGAAGAAAAACTGATAAAAAATTGCAAAATGAACCAAAAAAGTTAGGTGGAAGAAACAACAAAGGGACATTCAAGAGCATGATCTTTTGAAGTGGGCTTTGAAAAACTTACCACTCCCTGTTAAGAATCCCTTGAAATAATCATTTTGTACATTGCAGCAATAAAGAACATATATCTTTCTTTGATAATCAAACCTCTTGTTAAATCTAATAGCTTTGAGGAGTAAACTTTTCTCTTAAGCTTGTCATTTGAGTTATGAAGAACTCTTTTGAGCTACAAAGCCTTAAGAAGCTATGAAGCTGAGTGTTGAGACTCCAAATTTGTCAGAATCAAATACAGGAATCCACAACAAAAGGTTTACAAAATTTGAGAATATTTGCATGTTTTTGCTGAGAAGACTAGTCAAAAGTGTCGATGTTCAAGCCTTTTTGAATCTTTCATTATTGCTAAATCCCATAACTTGCAAGAGAAGCCAAAAGAAGTACAAAATTATGCTCACAAATAATCTAGGGACATGGTACTTGAGGAAACTGGGATGGAAATCTTTTCAAAGTATGGTACAAGATGCTTGTCACTGCAGCCCAAAATCTTACCACATGCAACCTGTTGAAAAAAAAAAGGTGATGTTCAGCATCCACCATATACTGTCATCCCACAAATCCTGAGTGTCAAAATGGTTACTGATAAAAACAAAGGCTTCCTGGATGGATATGAATGAAAGAAACAAATAATGTGCTTGGCACAATCTCTCTGTCCTATAGTTTGTAAACAAAATCTTTTGGAAGCATACGCTGTCTTATCTTGCATTGATAATGAAAGAGAAGGAGCTGGGAAACGGCATTCATGTAAGAGAATGACTAAAGAGAGAAATTCCACCAAAACATATGGGGTCTTGTCTCCGTTCCAGCCACACCAAAACAAACATGACAAGAATATGGTTGTAACCTTGTATAACTCACAAAGTATCAGACAATCACATTCACCATGAATAGCAGTGACTTAGCGCCATTACTCACCAATAACTTCATCAGCTCCCAACAGTGGGTGTAGGCAAGTACATAGTAATCTGCTCAAAACTTAAAGCAAACAATTGTGCAAAAATCTGTGTTCTGAGTCTCTGTTGCATTCCAGGAAACAACAGCTAGACTCAGTCATGGTGTCAGCTACCGCTCAAGAGCCAAAGCCAACAGTAAAAAAGTCAAAAAGTATCCTGGTTCAAACTGCAACAAGCTTAGAGAAATATGAAATCCAGGTTTTTCCACTGTCTGACTCTCCACCAATTATACAGATATAGAATCTTGATAGCAGGTCTACCTCATGTAGGTATGAGTCATGAAGTTGTCAATGCGTACCAAGAGTCTCTGGCCGCCCATGCACCATATACCATTGTTGGCTGCACAGTTCACAATACAATCCACAAGAATCTGTGAACTGGAGACAATGATGAACTCAGCTAGAAAGGAAGATACATTTGTCTCCAAAGGAATTAGGCTTCGAGAGCTTTCTCTCTATTCTAAACCCTAACTCACAGCCCCTCTCCAGCTCAGCACACTTGCTTCATGAAAATATCATTTCACCTTCGAAGCCAAGCAACTTCAAGGAATCCAGCCTAACAAAGTCTATCTTTTCCTTCCCATCCATCTGAAGACAACCAGTCTTTTCTATGCTGTTCTTTGCGCACCTTCTTTCCATTCCTCAAACACACCAAACTCCAAGCAAGTGCTTCAAATTGCTTGTGGCTGCTGTACTGAAATCCTAGGATTTCCCACGCTCTGTGTCACCTGCACCACATTCTCTTGCAATTTGGGCCTTGGCATTGCTTTTTCATAGGGCTGCAGAAGTATCAATACATGGAGCTTAGGAATAGAGTGCTGCTGATTCACATTAAGAGAAAAAGGATGAACAAGATAAAAGTTATGTAGGTAGCTTAGGGTAGGCAGGCCGGCGTCCAAACACTTAAGGTAGGGTTTGCTTGCCGTTTTTGCAGTGGGCCCACTGTTTATGATGTCCAAAAGAGTAGATGGAGCCCCCCTTTTGGCGCATCTGCTGCACTAAAAATTAACCAAAAAAACACGCACTAAAGGCGAGAAAATTATGACCCCTCAAACTATTGGGCGAGAGGGGGTTGTTTTTACATAAAATTCTCAATCGAACAGCTCATAACCTATTTTCAAACCCCTCAAAACAAAAATTATATATTATTTTGTTGCTCTTGGAGTTAAAAGATGATTTGTAGAGTTTAAGATGACAATTTCAGAGCGGTTTAAATCGCTCAATTTGAACTAATTTTTTTGAGAAAGTTATGTACTGATGAAGTAGGAGGGTCAAAATGAGGAAAAATGAAAAAACAAGCGTTTTGCAATTCGAAAAAACGTTTTTTTTTAACTGCTTTTTTGGGCTTTTTTTAAACTCCTTTGGCTTTGCATTTCAAAGATGATTTGGAGAGTTTAGAAGGTGCTCCTATCACATTTTTAATCACTCAAAATGGAGAAGAATTGAGAAAGATCTGTCAAATTGTTCGATGATAGGCTAGTGTTTGGTGATAGGCCTATCTACCCTATACCATCTGCTAAAAGTTGACGACATATTTATCGAAATGACTGCTTGGTTAATGGCTCAGACTACAAGAGATATGGAGTTCCAGAATTTAAACCGGCTGACAAATCAGTTTCAACATTTGTGAAATCTTTTTTTATGTGTACAAATAGTACTTATCATTTTGCTTTACAATTCATTTTGGTATGAATGCATTTGAATTATTAGGTAATGAAAATCAGTAAAACTGTGAAGTAACCAATATGGGTAGCAAAGAATAGATTTCAGCTTCTCCAAAAATTGTATCCATAAGTGGCTAGAAGTACTAATTTCTATCCCAAATACACTACAAAACTGCAGTCACATAATAAAACCAAAATTTTTTAAAATACATATTTCAACTAACAAAACCTTTAGAAACACAACAATTTTAACATTGTATTTCAAATAAGGAACTTTGTCATATAAAAATAGACATATTCAAATCTATACTTCAAGCAAATAGATATGCCTGCGCATATAAAATCATAATGCAAAACACAAAATAGAATTAAAACAAATTCTTCTTCCTATTCTTGAATCTTCACTTTTGTTCTACAAGTATTCTCAAACTCCCAAAAATGTACAATACAATGCAATTCCACATGGGGAGAAAAAATAGTTCCGAATTTCCTTCCAAAATCCAATTTGAGTTCAAACAATAAGTTCTATTTATAATTATTCCTCCTCCTTATTATTACCTATTGTTATGCCTTAACATTATCCCCCTTACTTTGGATTCAATCCTCAAAATCCTTGAAGCTTACATACTTAGAGATTATATGTTAAAAACTATAACCATAATTATTGCCAAATTTTTACTTCTTCAAATATTTGTTACTTTGCCGTAGACTATTATTGGTGTTGTGCCTCTTATTGTTGATTTGCATGTACAAATTATTGAAGCCATTATTATCCCCCTCTTTTGTTGAAAGTTTAATAAAAAATGCCTTAACATATTCAATAGATTCATGTGCTAACCTTAGTTTAATTTGGTGGTTGAATTGATTGAAAGGGTTCAATTTGCTAATATACACTTATTTCTATTTTAGTCAGTCCATGTTCTTAATCTTGTGGTTGTGGAATAACTATATAGCTTTTTCCCCAATGTTTGTGACTAATACCACCACCTTGTATTTCCTATTGCTATGTAATTTATTGTTCCATAGATTATAAGGCTTAAGGGCATTCCTTAATTACAAAGCCACACTCCTTGATCATTCAATTTTGGTATTTCATTGACTCCACTGAAATCTATTCCTTGATCATCTAATTCTAAATTGGAGTGGGGTGAAAGCACATTATGGTGACCCCTTTTGGGGTGTCACATTGTATTACTTTCCACGGATGTGCATGTTTGAGCGTATCCCATCTCAAACTTTTGAAAGATTCTCACAATATTTTTGCATATTATGTTAGAATATAACTTAAACAAGAGATTAGAAAAGAAACTATTTCATTTCATTTTATAAAGTGGGAAATTGGAATATACTTGTGAAAATGAATGTAATGTAGCTATGTACTAAAAAACACAAATATATTCTAAAAATAATTTAATTGATTTTTTAATATTTATGAAAATTGAAGGTATATTGAACCATGCCATTTCACATAATATGAACCATGTTTGAATACCATGTGATTAATTTGTAAATTTTCATCTCAAAAAATGAGTTTTTTGAACAAAGATGCGATAAATGTGTGGTAAATTGAAATTTTGATGAAAAATCACATCCACATAGAAGATGACAAGCATAACTAGATGAGCCATTTTTTTTTCATTAATATTGATTATTTTAATGACTAATGAAGCCTTAAAATTAGTGTAATCAAAACAAGATTGTGGCCCTATTATACCAATGTATATTATAAATATACTCATGGATCCTTCAATATAGAAAATATTTTTTTAATAATAATAAATAACATTAATTTTATAAAAAATAATTTTTGGAAGGCCCAAAAACCAAATTTTGTTACCCAAAATTAAATGTACCATTTTTTAAAACAATTATACTACATGTACTATAATACTAAACCCAATGGGGTCACCGTAGTGTGCTTTCACCCAATGTGACACATAAAGTTATTGTAAACATGTTTGTATGCCTTGATCTTCTATAAACACAACTCCTCATTTGCTTTGTGTTTGGCAAACATTTTTTCCAAGTTTTATACCACATATTTGCACCAAATTTCCACCATGTGTCTACTTCTATGGCTTGTGATTCCATAGCCTTCAACTTCATTTTGACTATGGTATAGTTCATCTTCAATTCATCATATTCTTGCAATTTATGCTTGGAGTAGTACAATTCCAATGTTTTCATCTTTTCCATAATTTTTTGCAATAGATAGGTATCATTATGCACAACTTGATTAGATCCATCACATGTTGCCTTCATTTGATTTCGATGCAACCATGCTACATTTCTATCTTCATCTATCCATTCCAACTCCAACTTCAATTATTGAATTTCTTATTTTCCTAATCCAACATCACAATTTTCAACCATGTGTTATTTAGAATAACACATTGTGCTACAATTTTATAAATGCCTCCTTCATCAAAGCCCAATATTTAACATCCTTTTATTTAAATTATTATTGTAACATATTTTTGTCAACCTTCACCTTCCCTAATGCTTGAATGACTTGTAAGTCCAAATTGAATTTCTTTTGATATTCCTAAAAGAAGTCCATTTGTTCTTTATTGATATGTTGCTACTTTACTGTCAACTCTTGTTTATTAAAAACTTCTTGTGCTACCAACTATTGCTTTAGCTATTGAACTTTTTGGACTACAATATGGAATTGTTGATGCATTTGCAACTTGTCAATTTCCACTTGATGTTTAACATTTGGCAACCATGTTGGTGATACATTCCTAAAATGTTAAACGTGGAATTCAGCAACCTAATTGCCATCAAGAAAAAAGGTTGGCAAACAAAAAAAGGAATAAGAAACAAATGAAAACACATGAAAGTAAGATTTTTTTAGGGTTTATTTACCGTCAAACAACAACTATTGTCTTGTAATAACTACCATCATGTAACAACTACCATTTTGCACATACCATCATCTACAAACTTGAAAAAAGACCCACAACCGCCACAAACCTCCAATAGCTACTACCTACCATTTACAACACTTGCAAACCCTTTGTAGTTGATGCCTACCATCTATATTGCCTTCAAACCCTTTATGGTTGTTGCTTACTATTTACAACAATGTTACCTTCCCTACAAACCCTAAATTTCATGTTTACCTCCTTGTTGTTGCCTATTAATGGCAATTATTGTATTGTGGCAAAATGTATTTTCTATTTTAAAGACAAAAAACAAAGAAAGAATATCCTATTATTCTTATAGAAAAAAACAAAAAACTATTACATAAAACATAACAAAACATGATGCAATTTTAATGTGTATTACCTTCCCCCACTATCTACCATCGTAGAACAAAAACAATATGATGTATTTTCGACCATATATTTTAAACAAGGGTTGAATTCTTATTTTCTTAAATTTCCCTATCTTTTTAGATATCCTTATCATAATCTTTCCACACATCCTATGATGGATGCGAACATTAAACACCATCTTCCAATGGATGAAATTCATCCATCATGTTCATTCATAAGTCCTAATTAACTTTTAGTTAAGTCCCAATTAACTTTCAATTAACTCCCATTTAACTCCCAATCAAATCTTAGTTAACTCCCAGTTAAGATTTAATTAACTTTAAATTAACTTTTAGTTAACTCTTAGTTAACTATAGATAATTTTTAGTTGACTCCTAGTTAAGTTTGAGTTAATTTTTAATTAAGTTTTAGTTAACTCATAATCAACTCTCAATTAGAAAGGTTCCCAAGAAGCTTTTGGACTCGATGCACACATAGAAGCCTTCTTAGAAGCTTCCTTGAGCTAGGTCCCCAAAGGGGTATAAATAAGAATAAGATGTTAACAAATAGGATATCTACTCAAGTGCAAACATAGAACTTTATTGAAAGGAAACTATAACACGATGCTCACAACACAAAACATAACGTTAAGAACTCCTCAAGGTTTTTGTCACATGAAATACACAAACTTGTGCAATGAAGAAAAAAGAAACAAACCATCAACACCAAGGTATTTAACTACAAGACCAAACCACAAACAACCAAACTAAAATAAGTAAAGAAAGTAATTCAACCTTGTGAAAGTAACCTAGTTACTTTCCTACTCCAGTAACTAATGAAACCTAACTAGTTGAGCTTGAATTCTCAACACTCCCCCTCAAG
>Ga0116228_10000829_pt1 | contig 24445 bp, 16 predicted proteins | sample S1TSphfallax_2_FD_89694 | JGI IMG/M metagenome (GOLD analysis project Ga0116228, IMG submission 89694) | Host-associated microbial communities from peat moss isolated from Minnesota, USA - S1T2_Fc - Sphagnum fallax MG | ecosystem: Host-associated > Plants > Peat moss > Unclassified | place...
CCCTTTCCCCCCACCATTAACAAGGGCAAAACTCAACCAATTTTACGCATAGTGCTGACCTCATTGAATGCCTAAAAAGATATTTTTGTAACCACGTTTAAGCATCACAGTCCTTTTTCCCTGGGCTGATGCTAGGGGCAAGTCTACCTATGTGGAAAGCCTGCAGAAAGATAAGCTCCTATTTCTTGGTGCAAGGGCTAACTTTTTTTCTTCTCTAGAGGTAAATAGGTATATGTTTAACATATCAAAACAAAAATTAGGGTTTTTTTTAAGTTGGAGAAAATCATACACATCCAATTTCCTAGGTGTCCATTGAGAAGGACAGGTAAGAAGTTTTAATTTATACAATTTCTCTAGTGTAGATTCCGTAATCCCTAAATTAGACAAATGAACCTAACATCTAAATGCAGAGTGCAGTGTAGAAATCCCAGTAGGTCTTTTATTTTCAAAAAAGAAAATCATATATATATATATATATGTCTTTTCCCAAACATATTCCTTCTACAAGGTAGGAGGTACACATTTAGCACACCAATCTATATCTACATTGTGATGCCCAATGTACTTGTCTATCTTCATTGCCATTTTTGCTTGGCTGATCTTGTGATGTTGATTTGCACCTTGGGTGAACCAGCACCCATGTTGGTACCATGGGTACATATCCCAAAATCCATTTAAATTATTTCTAAATATTACAAATATGCCATGCTAGAATTAAATTAGGGTCTCTGTGTTCAAATCTAACATTTTTTGGGCTTAATATGGCCACAAAGAGGCCTCTCTCAAAAAGCCAAGCTACCAACATGAGTGCTGGTTCACCATAGCCATTGAATGCCACCCTATGAGGATGGCCGGGGTGAACCAAGACCTTCACCTTCTTGTGTGAGGCATCTTAGTGTAGCTGTATTTAACCAGAGGAAATGTTAAATTTGGATTCAGAGACCCTCATTTAGTCCTAGGTCATGTTTAGTAAAGGCCAGGGCAAACAAGCACAGTAGGACCTACACTGCTACATTCATAGTCTTGAGGGAGGCCTTTAGCCGGCTACATTTAACCCAGGAAATGTGAAATTTGGACTAGAGACTCTCATTTAGTTTAAGGATATGACACTTATAACTCTTTAAAAACAACAACACAAGAAAAAGTTTGGGGTTTTCAATTTTCATAATGGTACAAATCTAAGTGCTGGTTCAGCTAAGGCCTACCAAGACACCTTGGGTGAACCAGCACCCACACTGGTACCATGGTAAAAGTCCTTTATTTTCTTGCTGTTGCTTCTAATCATTGTAAATACCTCACACCCACACTAAATCAGGGTCTCTAAGTCCAAATTTATCATTTCCCAGGTTGAATATCGCCTTTAAGAGGCCTTACCCAAGAAGGTGAAGGTACTATCATCACCATCATCAATGAGTTTTGTTTTCTTAGGACTTTAGGATCCTGGCAACAATGCGGATTTGTTGGATTGGCCAGGTTTAAAGTTTGAACCCTGCCTCTTGATAGTTGTCTACCAGGCTTTTTTATAATTCACCAAAGTTAGCCAGTGGCTGGGCAACTCAGTTCCCTATGTTCAACTATAGCGACACACACATCCAAAGCTTTAAAACGGTCATCCCAAAACCGAAACATGCGCCCTTGCAATGGCATCGAATATGGCAACAGTTGGAAGTCGGAACCTGGCAATCTAGATTATGTAGTACATGTGTAATGCTGTCCAAAGGCTCATTAATGCAACCCTGTCAGGGCATGATTATCCAGCATGTTGGGCTCTGGCGAGATTGCTGAGATTGAGAGTAAGTTAAAGTAGTGTTTGTTTTCTACCTTTCTTTCTCTCTTCAATTGGTGAAATAGATTGTATTATTCCCACTTACCTAAGAATGTATAACCAAATGAGGAAATTTTACTACAAATAAGAAATATCAAGTAATTTTAGTACTTTCATCAGTGGTTTTTTATTCAACTTTTGGATTTCCCCAAATAGTGAAAACTTGTCACTAAAAAGAAATCTACACTCCCTGTAAAAGAGTGAAGGTGGGCTGGGGAAATTGATTTGGAGAACATTCTGCAATGCAATGCTGGTATTGGCAACTGTTTTGGAAGGTCACTTTTAAACTAATTTTGTTCAGTCTCAAGTCTCAACATGAAGGTTTGTCATCAGCAACCTCTGGAGGAGTCTGGAGTCTCACTCCCCATTCTATATGAGGTTCCAAGAATTGCACATAGGGTACTTTTACTTGATGTTGACTGGTGGTACTACCTGCAATAGTGACAAAAGCAGAAATCTAAATTTGTGTTCTAATAAGTATGGGTCTCACACTTAATGGACTCCATTTATGAAGGCCAGTCAATTTCAGAAACTTGCATTGGGTGAGTATTATTGTCAATAGCCATGCTAATGAATCAGGATAGGCCATGCCCAATTAATGTGGGGAGGAGCAATTGTTTTTGGAAAATTTGGAAAATTCTTCTGAGTTATTGTTATGCTTTGAAAAGAAAATGTTCAAATTTTAATATCGAAAAATTGGAGGAAACACAAAAAAAAACAAAAGGTCTCAGTGTGGAGATGAGAGAACCAAATTTGAATGCGAGAAGTTAACAATTTGATCAGCAATGGATTTTCCAGACCTTGTCCTGGTGACACTATATTAGCTGAGGGCCTCATCCTGACAAGCGTGCTGACAGGAGGCAGGACTAAGTAATAATAACATGGAATGTAAGACCCTCTTAATGGATGTAAACGGGCACTCCAGTCCTTACCTTTCGGTGCGGTGGTGAGACAGGAAAACGTGCACTTAGTTTTTGATACCCTTCATCCGGGAACGACGACAGTCATCGCGCTTGCATGGATGTGCAATTGGCTGAACCAGCCTTTTTTTTCTTGCTGGCGAAGTTTCGCCAAAATACGATATTAAAAAATCGAAAATGAATTGATTCTGGAGGATATTTAATCCTCATAATGCAGAGTTTTTTTTTTTTTCCTTCTTCTTTGGAATTTCGTGAGGTAGCTGGCCTGACCATCATCCACAGAGGACTTAGCCAAATTCAGCTACAGGTTAGAGAGGAAAGTAGAATTCTTTTGGAAGCTTGTTATATTTTGGCATCAAGCTAGAACCTAGGGTCTAAAATATAGTCATTGCAACTTACTTTTTTCCTAAATATGACGACTCTGGGTCAAAATTTTTCCAAAAAACTGCTCTGTATGGGTGCAGCCCCCTCCCCTTCCCCGCTCTTTTTGTTCCTAAGTGGTGAGAATTTGCCACAAATAAAATGCTGGTCATAGGAGAGAAAAAAAATCTCCAGTGTGTAGCCATAAATATACATGGTTAATTTAAAAAATTTACTTCATATCTGATTTATAGCTCAATTTGGCTAAATCTTCCTAAGGATGATTGCCATTTTTTTCCTACATCTTCCTATGGTTGATGGCCAGTTAAGCTACATTAAGAAATCTCAACAAAAATGCTGGGCTGCAAACCCTAAACACCTTTGCAAATTTTGCCATTTGGTGAAAAAAACATGAAAAAAATTTCTGTCATAAATTCGCTGTTTAAAAGAAATTCGCCAAAAAATGCCACAAGTGCCTGCAAAATGAAAGGGTGATTAAGAATTTGTTTACTTTAATTTTTTGAACATCCTCAAATTTGGCTAAATATACCGAGGAGGGGGGTTGATCGATCGATCAATCGGCACCCCGGAAGAACAACAGACTTTTGGCGGTGACTTGTTCGCATTCGTGCGGACAGGGTAGGGGACCCGTGAGTGGGTGCTCTTTTCGGAAGGGCCCATTTTTGTGTGTGTGTGTGAGAGAGAGAGCGAGAGAAGGAGGGACGGAGTGTGTGGTTGGTGTGTACCTATTTTTGTGGTTGATGTATGTGTCTGATGGGTCTTTTCTTTTCATCTTTGGGCTGTCTGTAGCGGTGATGGTGTTTGAGATAGTCGGTTGAGCTGATGATGAGACTGCTATCTACTGGCTGGCTCAAGCATCGTCGCCCCGCTTTCGACCGAGCAAGATCCGTTACTACTAGGGCTCAGTCTTTTAGCATATCAGATGGCGTGGTGAGAAAAACTGGACCGGCCTGTTTTTTGATGAAAATATATTCCGAAGTCCAGCTCTTTCGACCGTGATGAATTTACCACCACCAGCAGAAGCAAGAAGTTGTGGGTGGCCCGCTGCTGATATTTAAACTTGTGTAGAAGAAGTGCGGCGTGAATGCCCACGTCGTGGGTGGTGGACCGATCAGGGATTTTGTGTGCGAAGGTTTTTTTCTTTTTCTTTTTCTTGTTTTGTGGGTTGGATTTCTTGAATGTGAAAGCGCAGTCTTGAGTGGCGGCAGCAGAAGCAGCCTCCCTTCGTCGTGATCAATCTGTAAGATCGAGATGCGAATGGCCGTCTCTTCACGGGTGGTTACAACGTTATAGGATGTGATGATATCTGTGAAGGGCGGTTGGGTGGAAAGTAAAGCTCTGGTAGCTTACCGTGTCTTCATTTTCAAGCAGGTACAGCACTGAATGTGGCTGCTACGATACCTTTTTTAATCACTGCGAAAGACTTCTCCTTGTAGCGCTTGTGCCGCTCAATCCGCCGGCGGTAGACGTTGAGCTTCGTTGCTCCTTCTCCTTCTTCGAGTTTGACAACAGCAGACGGCAAACTCTAATATGATCTATGCAGTACTGCGATCGTAACTCGGATGTTATAGTCATGTGTTGGTGGCAAGGCGGCTTTTTTTCACTTCTTGCTGTGGTGCAACATCGGTAGATGTAGGAACTCTCCAGTGGTGTTTCTGCAATAATCAGACAGGAGCGAGCTTAGCTAGCCGAGAGGACGAATTCATGATGTGCCTGCCTGCCTGCTTCGAGCATTATTGTATCCCTTAGCAAACGCGTCTACGGAAACTATTCTATTTCGCTTGCAGCAGCAGTGAAACACACTCGGTGTAGTTGATCCATCGCAGGCTTTTTGTGACTCCCCGTGCTGAGCTTGCTGCCGCTGGAATACTACCCTGTCGCGTGGAAGAAGAATTGTGTTTGTTGAGCTTCAAGCTTTCGGTTTGGTCGATCATAGAGGTTTTCGGTCCTGGCTAAGTCCGGAACTTGCAAAGTCCGCGCCAGGCTCTTCAGGATTTTCTTGACCGACTTCAGCCGCTTTTTCGCCCATCCTGCATCTTCTTCTTCAGCTTTCGAAAAGCTTGCAAAATCTCTTAAGCTTTCAAAGGTGTATCTGAAGTCTGACGACGACGTGAGTACCATTCATGCAGCGAGCAGCAGTACGTCTATAAACTTTCCGGACCTGCAGCTCCAGGAGTCTGGTGTCAGATTCTTCCACCGCCTGTCAAGGCTGTGTTTCTCTCTCTTTTTGATATCTGAACTTCCTGGCTCTCTTGTGAACATCTTCCCTTCGCAGCCTGGTGGTTTGTTCAGACCGATCTCATCAGTGCACAAAGGAGCATGCATGCTCCAGTGATGTCAGTGACGAGGTGCTGTAAAGACCTCTCCCTCTAGACCTTCTTTACGAAGCCTGAAAACTGCTCGTTGCAAGAAATGCAAAATTAACAAAGCGCTCTAGAGGATGTATGAAGGTGAGAGCCGCTGCTGGCGACAGACAGCTGCTGCTGATGATATTGATCCAGTGCAACATCAGCAGGCATGATTGTGTTCCCCCCTTTACCATATTCTTTCTCGTAATCCTTTCGTGATTGTAAACTTTGTTGGTAGAAGAAGATTAGCTGCAGCTGTCTGTTTTAGATCTATTAAGATCGTTCTGAGCACAGTACTACGTCTTTGGGTTCCCTGCCGGTAGCATTGCAGTAGGCGCGGTGGTTGTGTACCTTCAGCTTTGAAAAAGATGGTATTGTTTCAAAGAGGCAGACGAGAGATTACGTGAGAGATCAGAGAGAAGAGGCCGGTGGTGGTGTGTATACGGACTCAAAGAGAGTGTTGAGGAGATGGATGTAGTGATAAACACTGTGGCACCACCACCACAACAGCTTCCTGTCTCCCATCAGCTGGCAACTATGCACCAGATGCTTCTTGCAGATACTTCTGGTGAGGATGTAGAGATCAAGGCTCCCAAGAAGAGGGCCGAAACATGGGTGCAGGACGAGATAAAAGCATTGATTGCATATCGAAAGGAGATGGACAATATGTTCAACACATCCAAGAGCAACAAGCATCTCTGGGAGCAAATTTCTCAGAAAATGAAGGAGCGCGGCTATGACCGCTCTCCTACAATGTGCACAGATAAGTGGCGCAATCTGCTTAAAGAGTACAAGAAGGCCAAGGTACAAGACAAAGGTACATCAAGAGTGGCATGCTTCAAAGATCTGGAGGAGCTTCTGAGTGATCGAGCCAAGTCCATCCCGTACAGAAGCCCAGCCAAGCTGGATGCCTTGCAGCTCCCACCAAAAGGTACCTGTAGATATTGTTTGAAAGGGTTTCAGTGGCTCACCTGTTTCTGTTGATCTGTAGAGCTTGGAAGTTTGCTCCTGGGAAGTTGAGTGATCTGGAAGAGAGCTGGAATGTTCCAGGACGTTGAATGCCTGCATGCAAGTGATAAGTGATGGTCACATTGATATGGAACATTGCTATTCCTTCAACCACCATATCGTGCCATAGTGCATCCATGGCATTTGGAAGCAAACTGGCAAGACACATGATAATGCACCATAACCTGTGGCAAACACAGAATATGCCAATTCGCAGCATGCCTAAAATTGCTGATCTGCTCTCTGGTTTTGGTTAAGATTCTTCTCAAGTTGCAGGTGAGGTGAGGCATAGAGTCACATGAGTTCAAGTCTGCTGTCATGAGTTCCATTACCAATATAATGCAATCTGTCAGTCACAGTGTGAGGAGGAAGAAAAGAGACAAAAATATATGGAAGTTATTATATCTCTTCATGCGTTGGGTGCAAATTCAACTTGGGTGCTCGCTGCCAATGTAAAATGCTTTATCTGCTGCTTGAGATGCCTAAGAAACTTCCAGTACCTTTTGATGGTTCGCTGGCAAACCACCTCATCTGCTATGAAGCCTTGCATCCATCTGTAAAGTTCTTAAGAAAAGTTCTTCAAAGAATTTTCTCATGATCATATGAACTCGTATAAGATAAACCGTGCTGACATGAGGGATTAGGTTGCAATGTCATTGTTTCCTTGCCAGAGAGCAATCAAAACCTTGTTGCAAGCCATGGATCTGGCTTGAGTGGACTCATCACCTGTCAATGTTTGCATCATTGACATGGCCCATTCTAATGGCAGTGATTCTTGGTGAGGAGCCAGTCCAAATTAGTTGGCTGGTCTATTTCACTGTAAACCATAGCACAGACCCAGCTTGATATGTTCAGGGTGTTCAGAGACCTGACCACCACTTGCTATGTACTTTGCTATACTTTTGACTTCACTGCTTGCTTGTACAGTGTTGAGCAAAAATAACATGATGCTTACCTTCTCAAGCTTGTTGCAGCTTGCATGAGGATCATGCTTTTACTTATTTGGTTAGTTATGGCTCTTGAGCACTAGCCAAGAGTGACAGCACATCTGAGTCTTCAAACTGCTTCAGGCATTGCAGAGAAACTCAGCATGCAGTTTTTCTTCTAATTGTCTGCCCAGAATATTGAGCAGATTATTGTAGACTTCCTACACTGGCACCAGGAGGTGGTGAAGTCAGTGGAGAGTAATGGCTAGCAGCTGCCATTCATTATGGAGGTGACAGTATGATACTTTGTGACTGACACTCACAAGGTTAAGACTGCATGAGTTCATTCTTGTTGTGTTTGTTTTGGTTTAGCTGGAGCTCGCATATTGTAATCTTCAAAGTTTTAGTTTTGAGCTTTCTCTGCAATCTCGATCTCATAAGTGTATAAACCATAACACTGTTTGTCTCCATGTAAGGTTCAGTTTGGAAAGAAAAGTTCGAAGATGTGCCAAACCTGCCTTTTGATGCATGCAAAGAAATGCTTTGCTTTCCTGCCCACTGTTAGAGAGAATGTCCCCATGTTTTGAGCTTTTGCCTTCTTTTTCCTGCTTACTTGTGGGTCCATTATATTTGAAACAAATCATGTTAGTTTACACTGTTAATGGAACAGTGAAGTGGACTGAAACCCTGTGGATTCATGTCCACAGACCTGCTTCATGTCATAATTGCAGTTTGGACAAGTTTGCCATGATTGTTGATTGTAGCTCCTTTTCCAACATTCACAAGTTGTATGGGAGCCATTCTGTAAATGGTACACAGTGTTCTTTCTATACTTGGTTGGCATTGATGTGTCCTAAGTTAGAAAATTAAGTTGTTGATATTGCTGATTGATTTTAGTTGTGTAGTAATTCCCATTACTGGGAAATCTTCCATTGTTATTCTGTTCTTTGTTGATTGATGTCATCCCTGAACAACATGACTATGTGGTAGCTCAGCACTTTCTGAATGATCAGTTGGACTGGTGTGAAGATGTGGTGTGTTTCTGTATCCCATGTATCAACTTGACTGACAAAGTCTTCATTTGCAGTACTGCAAAAGAAACTTTGTCTGCAGTATGAAAAGGTGACAATGACTCTAATGAGCTGAATTTGTCCTTCAAGTTCCAAGCATGCTGGTCAGATTATTCATCAGCAGTTGTTTGTTTGGAACGAGGACTGTAGTGTGAACATCACTGAAGTTCATGGCCCAGCTGTGGTTGTTCTACATGTAAGCCGAGGTTCTACCACTACCCCCTCTGTATAGGTCTCTCCCTATCCTTCAGGCACCTTAAATGCTTACCCTGTCTGTACAGGGGCAAGCTAAAAAATGACAAGAAGCTTGCCCTCAGAATCTTGAATGCAGCTTGAATGAGGATACTTCACTCTTCTTTTTTCAGTCATGTCTCTTAAGTCTTAGCCAAGATCATGACAGAGGCTTCCTGTTGTGCCTAGTAAAAATGTGACAGAAATTCAGGATACAGGTTCTTGGATAATTGTTTGCTGATAGCTTGGACAGATTACCAGACACTTTATCTAGATTCTAAACCCAAGGCTGTTTGGGAGCTGATGAAGTCAGTGGGGGAGTAATGGCAGCTAATCAGTTCTTCTATCCATGATGAAGGGATGATCTAATACCTTTTGAGTGCCACTCCAAAGGTTATGACTGCACTCATTGGTGTTGTGTTAGTTTTGATTTTGCTGGAACTGACACATTGGTTACTTTCAAAGTGTAATTGTGAAATTTCGTCTGCAATCTCATAGATATGTATGCTGAGTTGCATTTGCTTAGTCTGTGTTTGAAATCTCAATGTTCAAGTTTTGTTGTTCAGTAGTTCCCAGATTCCTGTATCCTTATCTTCCAATCTGCCCTATGTTTTCAGTGACTTCAAATGTGCTTGCTGATCACTGTTGGTGAAAATGTGTAGCAGCTCTGACGTTTCACATTTAAGAATGTTGAGTCCATTTGAGCAGATGAGCATGAGGAAGTAATGCAAGGCAAAGTAAAAGGAAGCTGCTTTCAACTGTAACCACCTTAGATAAACAGATTATGAGATACAGGGTGCCACTTGCTAAGTTCAAAAATGGTCTTGGAGTAATGCAGGTGGAGATGGCCAATTATCAAGAGGGAAGGTCATTGTAGTGAAGTTTGGGGACATGACACGGAGGATTAGAGTAGATGGACCATTTGAGTCAATCAAGGAGTCAATCAAGACTTCTTGTGGCCTCAGATCAAGGCGGCCATTTTGGTTGGAAGATGATGAGGGTGTGATTCAACCATTGAGTCGTAACATGCCACAAGGCCAATATTCTCTCAATCTGGATCCAGGCATGTCCCTCTTTCTTCATTTTTCTTTCTGATGTATGACTGACAGTGCTGAGTGTATTATCCGCACTAGCAAAATTTCATAAGTCTTTGCAACTGTGTTTTGCAAACAGTTAAGCTTCCACTGTTATAATCCTCAGAGAGTGCAATGTTGTTTGGGAACTTACTGTAGAAAGGCTTTTGAACATAACATTCCAAGTGTAGTTCACATAGCATGTGTTAATATTGGTTCTATCCATTCATTATTGGGAGCTGGTCAAACAATAACCAAGACAACACCAACTGATCACAGCCAAGCTTCTTAGCTGTGCCTTGTTGTGTCACAAAACCACAAAACATCTCCCAGAGTCTCAAGCCTTCCAATTTCCAAAGAGTTGTTGTAAAGGGGTTTGCATGCTCAGTGGAAACTGATTGATGTCTTTCCTTGCAATGACTGCTGCTGAGTTCAGGGTTCACAGTGAAGGTGTGCCTGTATGATGAGTCGGGGCGCATGACAGGCACCACAGAGAATCGAACACTCTTCACAGATGATGATTTTCATGAGTTTCTGTCACGGAGGGGCTGGTCAGGCCTGCGAGAGGTGGGGGGTTTCAGGGATTTCAATTCATTAGAAGAGCTTCGGCCAGGGGCAGTATACCAACGTGCACCATGAGACGGTATCTGCTTGGTCCCACAAATTTTGCATTCCTTGTGTAAACGAGCTAAGAGTGCAAGTTGATACAATTCTAACTTATGAAAGCCATGACTCATCAAACTACAGGGGTGCACATTTGTACACTAGTATTGCAAAGGTAGTGTTTTAGGCCCACCTTTTGATTTGCAGGCAAGTATGATGGTGGTTATTGAATTTACCAAGGCATTGAAGGGGCTTGGCTCTTGGTCAAGTGTGTGGCTGTCTGTGTAAAACTCAAGTCACCATATCCATGATCAAGGTAAATTTTGACCGCGCACATTGCTTTCACCAGATTCCACTTGCCCCTTCTTGTGAACACTTTTTCCTAAGATTTTCTACTGTTCTTGTCACAAATAGGAATGACACTTGTTCAAGGTGCAGTTATCTGGTTGATATAGAAATGATGAACAGTTTCTTTTGAGTCAAACCAGAGGTTTACTTAACCAAGGAAGATTTCTGTTTTTTCTGCCAGTGGAATGTTCAAAAGGATCATTTCAAAGGTTTCTGAATCGTAAGTGGGGAGCTTGTCTAACCCCACTTGATTCTTTAATGTTCTTGCTCTCAATGTTCTCATCCTTTCTGTTTTCTTCCTCCTTTTCTGGGTTTTCTCCAGTGTTAGGTGGGTATTTTGTTATGTTAATGACTGTGAGTTCTGGTATTTTTAAATATTTCAAGATTAGAGAACTTCTGGTTCTGATTATTTCAGAAACCTCAAAAAAGTGGTCATTCCTTTGAAAGAGCTAGTAAAGAATTGCTGGTAATAATGGCAGTTCTTTGGATTTTAAAATTTTGTTTAGAACTGTGGTTGTATATTGGAAACTGGTTCTTTGATTTTTTGAGAGCCATGGTTGTGGTTCCAAAAACCATCATGAGAACTGTCCAAGGTCTGTTCCTGTTTTTGATAACTGCCCAACCCTGGTTTTCTCCAATTCTTCATTTTCTCCGTTTCTCTTTATCTTTGTTTTCCCTCTCTTTCTTTGTGGGGTGTTTTTTGTCTTCCCTCTCTTTTGAATTGTTAAGCTACCAGCATCACAGGTTTTCTTGTTACTGCTGAGTATGGTGACAGAAACTCATTATTTTGATTAATGTTTGACCTATTATTGGGGATTTTATGCTAGATAGTCAATATAGTACATATTGCTATTGAAGATTCATGAAAAATGTGTACGACCTTTGCTCTCATGCAAACTTATCCTTAACTTTGTATTGTGTTCTTGTTCTCTGTTTTCTTTAGGCAGGGGAGTTCCTTTTCCTTTCTTTTTTCTATTTTTCTGGGAACATCAGCATCAGCATCAGCAGGCCTGACTGAGATCCCCCTTTTCATGCTTGCTGTTTGGTTATTGTCATGCTGTCCAGATCTGAAATGCCCCTAACCTCAATTTGGCTATTGTCTTGATCCCTTCCAGACTGACTTAAATCATAAGTAATGACAGACTCTGAGTACTTATGAAGATACGAAGCCTGTTCATCAACACCCTAGTACATGTGTAGAGATAGTTCATGTCTAATTGTGATGTATTACCACCCACAGGCAGAGATGGTTCATATGTGTTTTCCCTGGAAACATGGGTTTCAATTATTCGTCGGGAAGTCATGATGTACAATTGTTCCAAATGAAGAGACTGCTGATAGTTTTCATTGGGTGCAACATTCGGAGGAATGTTCACCAGGTGGTACTATGAGATGTGGGTTCAGTTTTTGGGAACTTCATGGAACATTTTCCTTTTTTTAAACTGTTGTTAGTTTGAAGTGTTAACTGTAAGTTTTGAGAACTAGTGTTTTGATGTTAGTAGAAACTGGAACAGACTCCCATGGTTTTCCGGGCAGTTCTTGGGGTTTATCACTGTGGTTCTCAATAGATTCAAACAACTGATTTTGATATGTGTTCATAGCTCTCAGTGCTCACCAAAGTTGAAAAACCCAAATACCTGTGTACAAAAACAGTGGTCTTTCTATCAGTTCTTGCATGAAAACCACGGGTTCCTTGAGGTTTCTGAAATAACTGAAATGGGTGGTTTTTTATTCTTTAAAAACTTATGATTCTTTGATTCTGAAATATTTAGAATCTGGGAGTGGTGGTCATTAACAAAATCAAATACCTGCCCAACACTAATTTAGAACTTGCCATAAGGGGGCAGAGGTATTAAGCAATGAGCCACCTGTTTGTTTATTTAGCCCTTTTTTTTGGTAGGAAAAAATTCGCCAAAATGCGAAATTCAGAATTTTAAAATGAAGTGATATTAGATATTTTCAATCACCAGATTTCTATCTTTGTTTTTCAGTGTGAAGCCAAAAATATGAACAGATGATTAAGGATTTGTATTTCATATATGATTTATAGCCAGATTTGGCTAAATCTTCTTAGGGATCAGTGTTTTTTTTTTTTTTTCAATTTTGTAGCATAGCCTCCGAAGGCAGATTTCGACAAAACTGGTGACAATTTTGTACAGAACCATTAAATGTCTAGCCTATAGACAGGCTGGTGGCGACACTCTCCCCAAAAGAATTAGAACTCGGCGAAATGTTGGCAACACGATTTTGAGAAAACAGGGATTTTTCGCCAGAAATTTGGATTGGTGTCATATTTTGGCGATTTTTTCGCCTAAAAACAAAGAAAGCCTGCTAGGGATGATCATCAAGTTCATGTGGATGATTGGCACTTTGGCTACAAACCAAACTTCCAAGAACAAAACACTGTTGGACAGGTCCTTGCATGGATTCTATCAGCAGCACCCTTGCATTAAGTAAACCTGCGAAGGGTTTAAAAAGTGCACCAAGGTTTTCTCGAGTAACAACACTAGCCTATGGCTTATGATTAGATGCCAAAACCAACTTTGTACCGTTTGCATGAGTTCATCAAAAGTCTGACCCACATCCTCTATTGATGTTCCCTGTTAGCGACAGGACAATGATTGCTTGTCACGCTTCTATCCTCAAGCTCCTCCCATTCGGCTGTGATTTCCTTTTTCAGAGCCTCGATCTCTGTGTTATTGATGTCCAAAACTGTGCCGACTGCATGACAGCTGCAGATGATCTTGAAAATGTGTGAAGCAGGAGTGCATGGATTGATCGGTGGTAAGTAAGGCACAGATTGATGACACCATGAGCTTCAAAAACAAGTGCCCAAAGCAGTACAATGCCTGTCAGATTGAAACAGGGATGTTATCTCTGATAACTAGGATCCTCCATCCATCTTGTGTAATTATGGAATCCCATATACAGAGGACTAATCATTTATTCCAGTGATTTTATTTTTCAACTTTGCGATTTTGCTCACGTGGTGATCACCCATAAGCATATTTAGCCAAATTTGGCAATATGAAAAATATAAAAGTAAAAAATCTTAAACACCCTTTCATATTGTAGACAATAGTTGAGATCATTGGCCAAAAAAATTTACTCTTTTTTTTTAACCTCGAAAAACAAGGAATTCGTGACAGAATTTTTTTTTCCAAAATGTTTTCACAAAATGACTAAAATTTGCCACAAAAAAATATCACTTACACACTCAGATGCTTCATTTGTTTGTTCTCAGTAGGGGGTGGAGCCCAAGGGCAAGGTAATGACTGAATTAAAGGCACATTAGGCAAGAGTCAAGAGTCAAAATTTGGCAAGCCCAATTTTGCTAAAGCTCTTGTCCATGGGCTTTTTACACAATGTCAAGATTTGCAACCTTCTTAGAGCAGGGCAGAGGTTGTATGCTTTTCGTAAAAGCCTGGCCCATGAAAAAGTACACTAATTAGGGTGGGCAGTTTCCCTCCCACATCTCCGAATTTCACAAGGATTCCAGACTTCCTCATCCTTTCCTGCAGGATCTTCGACTTCAACATTGAGATTTTCAACACAGCCCTCTCTACCTAGGGCTTTACTGTACACATAAAGCCCATTGTAAAACCACAACACCCAGAGGCATAATCCTGCACCGTAACACAGCCTCCAGCTACACTGCAAAAATTTCCAGACGTTTGTAGTTTGTACCGTAGGGTAAAGTACTCGCTTGAGGAAGTTGTGGTTTTCTGGACGGTCCTGGGTCAAGGTAGGCATTCATTGTGACTTAAACACAAAAGAGCCCTCAAAAGCCAGGATTCTTGCTGACCAGTGTTGTAACTGGCGTTCAGAAGCTGCACATATGGTAAGGAATTCTCCCAAGAGTTTGTTCAGTAACTTTTCCTCCTATCCCGAGTTATAAACTTAGCAAGTTTTCAGGGTCTTATTCCTGTTCTTTTAGGGTAAAGCCATTTTTATTTTTCAATTTGTAATGTCAAACAAGTTGAGATCATTCATTCATGAAGACATTTTAGCCAAATTTGGCATTAAATACTAGCAAAGGAATTTTATCATTTTTAGCATTTTTGGATTAAAAAGAATTTCCAACCAGCCAAAATTGGCCAAGATAAAAAGAATAAAACCCCAAGGTAGGGCATTCCCAAAATAATGGTCTTAAGATGAGGACATACCCAAACTTGCCTGGCATTTTGGGAATGTTCTCCACCCATGGGCTTTACCTGCCATAAAGCACACTGTTGAAAGTTATCATGAACATACATAGATCATGAGACATAGGAGGGGTAGGGTTCCTGCACCTACAACTTAAGAGAGAGAGATCATGTCCACCCACCGTCCATTCCTCATGGTGTACTAGTAGTTGCTGGTTCACCCCCAACAAGCCTCATCCAACATTTAGGGGAAGAAATTCGCAGCTCTGACTAAAGTAAAGAGTAAAGCTCTGACTAAACAAGAGTAAAGAGCCCATCTACTCAATCATAGGTTTCCTATTGTGCAATAGAAGATTTCATTCTTGTGAACCCAATATCTGTTTGATGGACTTGAACAACTCGGCCTTTCCAAGGATATCCATGTAATCCTGATTGGTCAGGTAAATGAGGAATAACTCACCTTCCTATATCACACCCCCAAAATGGTACAAGTTTGAATCACCTATTTCATTAGAATTTTGAAACAGACGGTATTCCAGAGTTTGTAATGCCAAGCGTATTCCAAAAATGGCAACCAAAGTCCATGTCTTGTGGCCGACATAATAAGCTGGTTGATCATCTCTTTTCCCATGAGCTTTCATGAGGATGTGTAACATCCAGAAAATGCGAATATTGCCAAACTATATGCACCCTGGCACTGTTGAGACACAGGTTGCCATAAAGCCTTGAAGCAAACATGAAACCATTGGAGGAGTATCTTAGTTGTGACTTCTATTTGATTTAGCTTTGCCTCACCTCAATGCTGGAGCCGTTCTATTGGGAAGTCGTCCCTGAAAACTAGCATCAAGAAAGATATAGAAGGCATTATTAAAGTATGTGCCAGTTTTGATAAACAGTTTGCAATAAATTCAACACAGTAGCCTATTGGATTGATGGGGCTCTGTTGAACCATACTAACTAAACAGAAGATATTACATCAGCAATGGGTCCTATCTCCTTCTTTTTTCCTTCACTGCCCAATCGCCTGCTCAAGATGTGTCTGATGACCAGACATACTTGGTGTTGCCCAGCCACAAATTTTGTGTTTTATTATACACACTTCAGGTATGTAATGTGCACAAATATACTTGAAGTAGACAAATGTCTAAGTCCACTGGAAATTTCAAATCCATGGAGATCAAGGACTAGTTGTTGACATTAGGAGATTGCATTGCGTATATAGTACCTGTTTGGGAGCCTCCATCCCACCAAGTTGCTACTCCCACAACTTACTCTTTTGAATTGCATCTTTGGGCTCAACTTCTCCAAAAAAGCACGTCTCCAAAAGAGCCAATTTCCACTTTTGAATATACTTGGAAAGAGTTAGCAACTAAGAGAACTCCCTGAGTTGAAGCCTAAGATCGATGACAATAGTAGAAAATAGTTTTTGTGCCTCCACCTCCAAATGAAAAATGGAATGTTATTCAAGAATTCTTTCAACTTGAAATGAGGATGGGGTTTACTTAAAACCACAAAAGTTGTTTTGTGGAGCCATTTATCAAAAGTACCATTTAAGAATCCTTGTTTGGGAAACTTTTTGGCCTCCTTCAACACATTGGACTGGTTTCATGTCTTCAACCATGAAACCTTCCGCTCATTTGTGACCTAGGTGGAAGTGAATATCTATAGTTTTTCGATGAACATCTTTGAACATGTTGTAATGGAACTGAATTTGCTTGAAGAATTGAGGACCAAGAGTCAAGTCACATATTGAAAGATGTTTCATGAATGAAATATTGTGATGTTTTCGAACATGTTCCATTGTCTTTTGCATAAATGTTTGGAACTTGGAAGTGGATCTCAACTTGGGACTTGGCACTTCTTCATGATGTAACTTGACTATAACATCCATTGTTGTAGAAAACTCAAATAAATCAAAAAGAAAAACATCTTGTCATTGATTTTGTTCAAATGGAATAAATACCTTATATTGAAAGGGATAGATGATGAAAATTTTTAACTTGTAAATATTTTTGAAAAAACTCCCTTGTGTTAAAGAATACTAGGTTTTCCGAAACTTGTTCTCAAATTTTTTTTAAAGATCAAGACTCGTGACATCCTTGAACTAAATCAAAGGAATCTTCCCAATACTTTGAATGCAAAAAAAATCATGAATGAAACTTAGTTTCACATGATTGATTTTGACAAACTTACATAATAAAATAAACAAACATTTAATGGAAAAAAAGGAGATGGATAGGAGAAAATCAAGGTAGTTTTGAGCTTCAAAGAGGAACTATGAAAAATCATATTTATAAGGTCTATCATTGCAACAAACAACTAGACAAGGCCCTTTCTCGTATCCAACATAATGGAATCTATAGAAATGTGCCACAAGAGGTCATGGGGGTAGATTCTAGAAATAAAAGGCATCCAAGCTTGGGGATAATAATAAAACCTCCTCAAGTCTACATTTGAATTAAAGGCTTCCTCAAAAGAAACACTCACATGTCTCCAACGAAAGTTTGATTCATGAATGTGATTTTCCACCAATTCCCTTCCCCTTGCTAGTTAGTTAAAAAAACATAGAAAATTTTATCCCCTTCACAATATCCCATATGGAACACATGTTCCATCTTCAACACATTGATCTTCAATGTCAAATGGACTTTGGGCATTGAAATCATTTTACAGAAAGGTATATTCATCCAAATTTTCACTTTGGGATGACTCTTGTGTTTATTTGAGACCTCCACTATCTTGAATTTTTCATTCATTTAGACCTATAAAATGCCTTTGTTTCAAGATGTTAGATTTGAATCCACAAGGGTTGAAGAATTGGAAACATGGCCAATTGCCAAGAAAGACATTTCATGACCAACCTCAAGAAATGTGTGACAAAAATAATGGATGAAGCACATTGAAACAAAAATAATGTTTAAACTTAAGAAATAAAATGGATCAAAATTTTGATGGGCGTCAAAAATTGTACCAATGCAGAAGATGTCACTCGCACATCTTCCAAAATTTTGTGCTTCATTTATTCTCTTGGGTTTGATTCAAAGTTATGTTCTTGTAACCAAGGTAACCAAATTTGATTTCTGATTGTACATACGGATGGCATTTGACAAAGAACTCTGCAATGGTTTTAAAATATATACCTCTTTTAAAATTTCATGCAAGTCCTCTCATGAGCTAAGAAGACCCATTTTGTGCAATCTAAGAACTTGGAAAAGGCAATCACATTAGTGTTAAAATAAGAATGTTTCACTTGAGGATTAAAAATTAAAATAGAAGCTCAATATACGTCCTTTGGTTAACTTCCAATTTCAAAAGTTTCCTACAAAAACACATTGAAGAATTTCCAAAATATATTTACTTCAAAAATATATATATATTTACAAATCCAAAAACCTAGAAATGAAATATTTTGGAGGAAAAGAACTACAATGAAAATCCAAAGAATTTCCTCATGCCCTTTTATCAAGCTCTAATCTCAAAGCTTAAAGCTTGAAGAAAGGCCAAGAGTAATTTTTTTTGCTCTCAACTTCTAACTTTCAATACCCAAAGTTGCAGTCCAAAAGCAAGTTTTTTGTTGTTCATGGCCTTCCTTCAAGCTCAAAGTTTGATGCTTGGAACTTCACACATGACCAAAAAGAAAAAAAAGTTTTTCTTGACCTTTAACTTTCGATGCCAAAAGTAAAAGGTCAAAACCAAATTTTTTTTCTTTCGACCCATCTTCATCCATTCCAAGTTACATGCTTGGAGCCTTGCACATGCCTAAGAACAAAAATAATTATTCTTCACACTACTTCAAGCTTTAAGATCCATGCTTGGAGCTTTGTAATGGCCAAAAGGAAAAAAATGTTCTTGACATCACTTCAAGCTCCAAGCTAGATGCTTGGAGCTTTGCACATGGCCAATAGGGAAAAAAATTGTTTTCAACCTTCCTTGAGCTCCAAGTGTGGAGATTTGAACTTGGTGCATGGCTGAAAAAAGAAATTTCTATTGGCCTCTTACATTCAACGCTGAAAATAGGAGGCCAAAAACAAAAGAAATTTTGTTCGACCATGCTTGGAACTTCCAAGCTTTGCAATGGGCATGGCTGAAGGGCAATTAATTTTCTTTTAGTTTATTTTCAAGCTCCGAGCTCCATAGTTTGGAACTTGAAAACAAAGTTGCAAGCAAAACCCTCCTCTTTCAACCCTTAGTTTTGGTGCTAAAGGAAGGAGGCTAAGAGTAAGAATTTTCCTTTTACCATGTTTGGAACTTCTAAGCATGGCTAGGGCATGGCCAAAGGCAAGCATGAAATGAAATGAAACGAAAAAAAAAGTTGAGATGAAATGAAAGAAAAACTTGAAAGCATGAAAATTTGGGGTTGAACAAGAAATTTACCTCAAGTTGTTAAGAATGTGTGTCCCCCACCTCTTACAAGAATACCAACACAATGAATAAATACATGAAAATCTCAAAAAAAAACAACAGGACTTCCACCACATCTTTCCAATACACTCACATAAACCATGTAGTGAAATTCGATTTCAAGCATAGTTTATCCTTCTATTCATTCAAGAATTATTTTTGCATAGTTTAATATTTCAAAGTTAAGTAGAGCAACCTTGGATCAATGTTAGTTGTTACAACCTTTAATATCATATTTAAGTATATTTAGATATCAAATTCATGTTATTTATTTTGAAAATTTAAAAATCAAAATACATTCAAAACCCTATCCAAAAAATGGTCTTTCTTAAAATCTTAAAGTCAAAATAAAAGAATAAGGATTTTTTAAGAACATTGTTTCTTCTCTCATAAATTATGGAATTGAAAACAAGATCTTGCTGCTTGTGTTTTTTTTCATGATAGGAGATTTAAATTCAATGAAAGCATTTGAATTTTCCGAAAGAATAATTGTTGAAATACAATAATCTTATGTTGCAACCTTAACCTTGCGCTTGTGACCAAGGCAAGGGCTTGCGAAGGTGCAAACCAAGTGCGAAGCCTGGGAATTACATTGCATGCTCTTGTGAGTGCAAGAGAGTGGGAAGGGATGAACCCTCACATTCCCAAATGAGCTCCCACTTTGGGAATTAGGGTCCTGATGCACTCCTGAATTTTTAGAAAATGATTACAGGGGTCAAAACCCATTAGATTGAAGAGTTTCTTATATCATTAGAAAGCTCTTGGAACATAAATGTCTGAAATGGGCTCACATGACCCATTTGGACCCTTAAAACACAAGTTATGGCCAAAAGAAGGGTTGGGAGTCAAATTGACAATTTGACTCTTAAGCACTAGAAGTCAGGAATCTCCCCAATTTCCTTATGTGCAGGTGGCGTGCGACATACCATTGAAAAGTTCTCAACAAGGGCTATAACTTTGCTTTAGAATTCATCTCAATCAAAGGTCTGCACACGAAATTATGGGCCTCCAAAGTTGTGGGAGTCCAAGTTGTGGGAATTTCGGGATTCCCACTTGGGAGTCTTGGGACAAAATGGCATTTGAGTGTTGGTCCCGTGGCTAGGCATAGAGTATACTATAATGGGGAAGGTGGTGGCTTCCCCCAAGTCCGAGCTGTCGTGAGTCTTGTGAGTCCATGTCTGCTCATGGCTCGTCCATGCACCAAAATGCTCCAACTATGCACTAACCAACTTGTTGTTTAGTTTGTGCAGGTCTGTGTGAGTAAGTGAAGTGCTTGTCAATCTTCCTAGTCCCATCCCGAAGCTCCAACACACCCCTTTACCCTCGAAGTGTTGTGAGCAAGGGAGCACGCCCCAACTCTTTCTCCTTTTGTTGTCTTCACCTTTGGACTCGTAGTTGAGTCCATAAAGGAGCTTGGTGGTGCGTCATCTTACCTTTTCTTCCTGTAGATTTTTTGTAGAAAAGAGGTTTTGTTAGATTTTGTTTTTCAACTATGGTTTTTTCCTAGCCAACATCTTGATATTTCTCCTCCACTACTTGGGATTTGTCAAATGGAAATTCATTTTTTGTCTCCTTTGTCTCGAAATTTTGTTCACCTTCTCTCACTTCATGCATCTAAAATTCTTGAAATGAAAATTCTTCATATAAAAATAAATTTTTCTCTGTTGTGGAGTATGTGGCATTTGACCTCTTTTAATCTTTCATCTCTACAACAAGAAAACAAATATGAACTCCTATCTAAACAATAAACAATTATTATCAATAATTATTGGAGAATGTTAAATATTACACTTATATAATTTTATTTTGATCCATTCCAAAGAATATGTTTAAATCATTTTACCAAAACCATGGTTTTATTATTCTATTTCAAATTAATTGAAAATAATCTAGTTGAAAATTTTGTCATTCAAAATTATTACTATTCCAAATTATTTTAGGAATTCCATTAAACATACTCATTAGTTTTCAAGAATATTGCAATTTATTTATTTATAACAACCAAATTGCATTTTTCAATTCTTCAAATCAAAATTGATAACCATACATGGAGAACCTTTCAAATTTGCGCCACTTGAAAATGAACATCGTTTAAAGAAAGATTTACAAATGTGAATTGTTTTATAATTTCTTATAAATGTAACTTAACATTTTTTTTAAAGAATATCCTTGGATTTTGTTACTTTTTTATTTCTCTTATCATCAACATTTGTTTAAAGGACAATCAATTCCTTTGACCTTTCTGTAAACACTTCTATCGATCATATTTCGGTACATTGATCATAATAAATTTTTATAATTTATGAAAATGAAATTGTTACTGGCACTGGACTATTTTACCTAATTTTTATATTGTCATTAGAAAAAGCAAGTTAAGACAACTCCTTAGTTTTAAAATCAAGATCATTCAAAAGAAAAAATTACAACATGTTTATAAAAGGGATTTTTTTATTGATAAATATTATGTGTGCCTTGTTGTAATCATGTATTTATTTTCAATAGGCGTGTACATGTCAAAATATGAAAGCATTTTGAGATTTTGATATGGAATTTGATTAAGGATCATAATTTGGTATTAATTTCAAAATCGCTTCAAATTCATTTAATAAAATTCTAAAATTCAACATGACCTCATTAAATACTCTATTTAGAAGCCCCTCACACTATGTGTTATAACAAGATGATTCTTATGATTCCTAATTTGTATTTCATTACTAATTGTTAAAGCAGAGTTTAAGTTACTTTCATGAATTTTTTAATTTAAATCTTTTAGGACCTCAAGTCAAAATTTAGAATTTCTTCCATTTGAAAATCCATTTGTCTACAAGTATTAATGTTTTAGTTGGGAATGTTATGTGTGCACATTTTTTTGTTTGACACTAATCCCACAAAGAAAAATTAAGAAAATAATATCATATAATCTTTTAATTATTCATAAATATACATAACCAGTCTTTTTTTTTCCCAAATAGCAATCATAATAGGGTTTTTTGTTCACTTTTGATTTGCAAAAAGTTTGAATTCAACACATTTAGCAACTCAATGGTTTCAACCCAACCCATATTAATTTCGTCCAAAAATGTTATATAAAGTGTTACCCTTCACTCAAAATTGACCTTCCTATCAAATTTGAATTGATAATTAGTATTTATCCCAATATAATTTAATTGTTGAACATTTTGATAAGAAAACAACTTCAATTTTTATTTTTTTTTCCTCTCACCATTTTCAATGACGTATAATTTCATTGTTGTTGTAATGGAATTTCATCGTAACAATGTGCTAATGCATAAAATATTATTAGGTAGTGTATTGAATCATTAAATCATTTGGGGTATCAAGGTTCAACCCAAAAAATGATAATTAGCAATGATTGATCTTTTAGTTGGATGCAATTCATTCTTGCCATCAATATGTTTTTCATAATCATTTTTCCTTTTTTATTCTCTAATTTTTCCATGTTCCCTTCTCCAAGGTTGGTTTTAAATTGGTTTTATCATTTCTAATAAGGTGCGGTCAAACATAACACTTGTTTTCCACCTCCCAACTATTCCCTTACCTCTTTTTATCCTTTTTTTTTTATTGTCCTCTATTTCCCCTTCCAATTCTAGTTGTACAATTTTGTTATAAATATACCTTTTCAATGGTTTCACCTTGGAAGATTTATAGGGTGGCAATGTTTCATGTTGAAAAACACCCTAAGTTGACAATCCTTGCTAATGATTTCGAAATTGCACACGTTATTGAAAAATGTTTGTGTGTAATGTTTGGTTTCCAACCTGGAATTGTGCACATATCCAAGGATGATGCATATGATGACAACAACAATGTTATTATAATTTTCTATCAAGTTTCTATTATTATTACATAAGGATTGGAATGGACTCTCAATGCCTGAATATTCAAGATCATTGGGGAAAATCTCCCCAAAAACTCCCAAAACATTGTTTTGATGCCAAACATTGTTATAATTATTGCCAATGTTGTCACCCATGGTTTTTAGATCAAGGACAAACAAGGCAATTATTATGAGAAAATTATGTCTGTGGCAATTTGTCCATTGTAACTAAAAAATGTTTAATAAAACTAGATTACAACTAGATAGCCTAGTTGTTATGAACATGATTTTCTCATAGTGCAAGTTGTTGCATGAACCTAAAGTTGGAACTTAGGATAGTAAAATGTCTTATTTCCCCTACACACATGCATAAAACCCAAGAATTTAACCACAAAATGAATATTGTATACGTAAGTTCATAGAAACAAAAATAAGGATGAATGTAAGCATTCATTTTCATTATCGAGGAATGATTTTTTTCATTCATCTAATGTATGGATGAAAAAAATTTTGAATTTACATTTTTTTAATATATATAACTTCCATCAAAATTATGATGAATGGTTTATTTTATCATTAAGTCCTTATGGATGATTTTTTTTTTTGCCTTATTTTTAATTAACTAAAGTTTTGTGAAACAATTTAATTCCATATGATATAAGATTTATTGAATAATATAATGTAAATTCCTTTATAACGGCTATGGTTTAAAATGCCATTATTTTCAATATGTTTTAATTAAATTACTATTACTATGCTAACATCCACCCCATGGTCATTGTCAAAAAAAAAATTAATTGTTTTTTTTTTCTAAGCAAACTAACCCATGTTATTAATGACAATGGGGTTTTTTTCTCTCTCCAAAGGTGCCACAACTTCCTTCAAACCTATTTATAAGCGTCATGGACAACAATGGGGGCTGAATTTTCTTCAGTTTTCTTTGAATAAGCCACAACTTTTGTCAAATTTAATTAATGTTATTAACAATGATGGGGTTTGAATGTTTTAGATATCTTTAAACTATTGTCATTGATGACAACGGGTTTTTTGAAATAAACTTAAATTAGTTTCAAACACCTTAATTAGTTTCCTTCAAACAACCTAGCATCATAGGTGATAGTGATGACAATGAGGTTTTTTAAATAATTATTTATTTTCAAGGTGCCCTAAATTTTTCACAAAATACATATATAATGTTGTTGATAACAATGGAGGGCAGGGGGGGGGGGGGGGTACAATCTCTCCCATAATTTTTTTTTTTAAAAATTTAAAAATTTTTTTTAAAAAATATTTTTTAGAAAAAATTTAAAAATTATTTTGTTCTCATC
>Ga0116228_10000830_pt1 | contig 24441 bp, 11 predicted proteins | sample S1TSphfallax_2_FD_89694 | JGI IMG/M metagenome (GOLD analysis project Ga0116228, IMG submission 89694) | Host-associated microbial communities from peat moss isolated from Minnesota, USA - S1T2_Fc - Sphagnum fallax MG | ecosystem: Host-associated > Plants > Peat moss > Unclassified | place...
ACTTCCAACCTACATGCGGCCCATGTTCATTCATGTGCACCAATGTGTGGCCCATGTGTGAAATGAATGAATTAAGATTCAACTAAAAGTGGATTCATAGTTTATTAAGAGTTAACTAGAAGTGAACTAAAAATTAATTGGAGGTGAACTGAAAATGAACTAAGAGTTAACTAAAAATAAACTAAAAATTGAGTGAAAACGAACTTAGAAATAATTAAAAGTTGATTAATAATTAATTAGAAATGAACTAAGATTTAATTAAGAATAAACTAAAAATCAATTAAAGTAAAATTAAAAATGAATTAAAATTTAATTGGAAGTTAACTAACAATAGATTGAAACTAAACTAAAGGTAAGTACAAGTTTATTACAAGTTATGAATGAACATTCAAATGAATGAATTCCATTGCATTGCTATTCATGACAACGACAACTAATGTGTGGCTTACAAGTTAGGATCATGCGCTGCCACTAGGTGCAATGTCTTCAAGGACAAGGGTTCAACTCCTTCACTTTATATTGTTTCGGATTTCAAGCATTGCTAAACAAGAACTTGTCACCAGATGTTGCCTCACCAATTTTTTGACACATTGCCAAAAGGCTACATTAAAAACTTTGCAATAACCTAAATAGACACTTTGTCAAACTTGAAATAGCCACTATTCAACTACAACATGCAATTTACAATAACCAAAAACACATCCCCTTGAAGGAGCAAAATAGTCATATGCTGGATCTTTTTTCCCTTCTATAGTCACTTAACAGATGTCCAATAATATGATTGGAGCCACTTGAGCTGCCAGGTCAGGCATAGAGTAACCACATAGGCAACTTCCCAAAATCCGTAAAATAAATGCTGCTCATAACATTCTTCCTAGGGTAAATGGGTTGAAAAGAGAATTTATTGTTGTTTGAAAAAGAAAGGTATCAGATCCGGATATTACATCAAAGTCCACTTTGCACAAATAGATTGTGCTAATCTAGGGTGCGGTTTTTAATAAAGCTTTACAGGACTTTGTTGATTGTCCTCCTCCCTTGAAATTGGAAGAGATCAAGGGTTCTGTTGATATGTTGTCTTCCCTAACCATAGCCAATAGTTGAAAAAGTTGTTGATGGTCAAATCACAGTGAATTTTGTGTGGATTTTATTCATGTTTTAAGTGCACATTTTGGTATTTGTATGCCTTCTATGATGTAATAGAATTTTAACAACTTTGCTGGGGGAGTTTGACCTTTTTTGGATCTAGCAGTTCAAGCTATTCTTGAAACTTACAACTAGGAAGGGTTATATCATAAATCCTTAGATCAGCTGATGATATCTTTCTAGATTATTTATCCTCACGAATTATACATATGACACCTTTTGATCAATGAGTCATATGTGAATAAAACTCTTTTTCTTTAAAATTTTGAAAATAAAAATTGTGAATTGCACAATGAATCAACATCTACAAATCGATTGATAGACATAATGTGTGTGTCATTATATGGAATTCAAGACATGCAAAGATGTTTCAAAGAGGTTTGGTCAAAACCCCTATCATAGGTTTCATTGATGATTTGTTCTCTAAACTGCAAAGTACAGTCAATCCAGTGCCTTCCTTAAATGTGGCGTCCCATGGGCAATTACATAACGTTCAAACTTTTGATATCTCTAGCAAAATAGAAACCCATAACATGTTAGTTTGAAATTTATGCAATTTAAATCCCATATTCATTGTATAATAGATTACAACCTGTAAATTCCACAGTATATGACCCAAACCAACAATTTGGGTTCCAAAATTTTTTAAATAATTTCTGGGACCAAGAAGCATTTTGGGGTGTAAATAAAATTTCTTTAGAACTTGGTGATTAATATGTATACCTGAGAGATGAATAATTAGTAAAAATTGGATGTTCATTTTCACTTTGATGAGTCTGCAGGCGTTTTAGGGTTTTGTGTAGAATCTATTCAAAACTTTTCCTTTCAGTAGATATGAGAAGGGAAAGGAAATAGTTCAGATATGGTGGGGGTTACTTGCTACTTCACTATGTAGAATATGAGCATCTAGGGTGGGGGCATTCCTGGAATAAAGGGCACTTGTGACAGGCTAAGCAAGCATGCGCCCTGATATCGGGTAACCCATTACCCAAGTGCATAACTCTAGCCATGCAGGCACTGCAGCTGATGATACCCACCTCGAAAGGAGACACCTCCCTTTAGGATTCCACCATATTATAATGCAATATTCCTGCACATTCTGTACAATTAGCTATATATAAAACTACTATGGAATCATCAACCCCTACCCATTGTGTTGGGTAAGCTCCCAGGAGAGCACATTACAGTGAGCTTGGCGATGCACTAAAACATAATGGGCAAGGTCATTCCATTACATTAATGTCTATGGTGCAAATTCAACAATTTAATTTTTTTTAAAAAAGCATCCAACACACATTTTGATATAGGAGAAGGGTCTACATTTAAGACCCCTTTTTCTCACAGAAAGAAATGCCAAGGCTTTTTGCAATTTTGTAAGGACCTGTTGATTGGTCAGCAGGATCTCACTCACGCCTGTAAGTAAGATCCCACACAAGGTTTACAAATGAGAAGTGACTAGAAAATAAGCTAAGGTCACTAACCAGTACTAATGTATGGCAATCAGTCAACAAAAGATTATGTCATATAATAATGAGGTGAAGATAATGAGATAATCTTGCGACCCACAAAAGATTATGTCAAATAATGTGGTCAAGATAATGAGGTAATCTGCTACCCATGAAAGATTATGTCATATAACGTGGTCAAAAGAATGAGATTATCTGTGACACCAGGATCTTTCTTCATGTCAACTTAGGGGAAAGGAGGAACTGGCTCAACTCTTTTGGGGGTGTAGCTCCATGAATGAACATGGTTGCTTGTTTCATCAAACCTGTCAACCGTTCACTTTTTTACTTGAACCAATTCATCTGTACATCCAAACCTTGAACTCAAGATTCTTCTCCAACAACAAGAGTGGAGTCAGTATACAACATGGACGGCTAAACTTGAAAACATGGAAACCCCCACTAGAATCCCTCAAGCAAGCAGCTTCTGAAAGGGTTTACAATACCAATGCATGGCATATAAAAATTCCACTAGTCCCTTGTCTCGGATTGGCCTATAGCGCATTGCGAAAATTCATTGCAATTCCTTTGCTCAATGGTTATAACCACATGGTATGGTTACACGCAAGATGACCAGGTTGGTTGACTTATGTGGACATTGGCCCACTCTAGTTCCACTAAAGCTTTCCACACAATAAGCCTCACAGAAGCCTCTTATGTTGGTGGTTCTTTTTTGCACCACTTTCTTGGGAATATTTTTATTTATTTATTTGTAGATTATCATTTTCTAAGGAAAGTGGAAGAAAACGTTAAATAGGTAAGCCCATAAAAGGGCAACCCACCTTGCATAAAAATTTCTTGGAAACGGCATGTGTTGACTTGCGAGATCATAGACAAGTTGGGAGAAGATTCATTGCACATTGGTCATGGAAATGGTGGGGGCCAAGGGTACATACTACTTGGCCTTTTTTCAAAACGAAATTAATTACTACATAAATTCATTATATGGAGATATATCATTTATAAGTGTTTGTTCAGCCTATTATTACAACATTAAGATCCATGATCACCTCATCCCACTTCACTTTTGGTTTTAAAAACTCTAAAAAACAAAAACAACTAGGGTAGACCAGCAAGTGACCAAACGCTTAAACATTCAGGGCAGGCCTAATCCCAGGAGAAGTCTCTGTTGTTTTTAATGTCCAAACAAACCTTCAACCTCTCCACTTGACGCATCCAACACACTAACAATCATTTTAAAAAAACTGATTAGAAATGAAAAGGTTATACCCACCCAAAGTAAAGGGGATCAAGAACTCAAAACAACAAACCACCAAACATTACAAAAAGCCAGTTCCCAAACACTCAAACAATTTCTTGTATGTTGCTATTAGAGTTCAAAGATGATTTGTAGAACTCCAGGTGGTGCTCCTATAGCATTTTAAATTGTTTAAAATGTATAAAAAATAAAAAAGTTATGAGATTTGAAAGTAGAAGAGGTCCAAAAAGAAGAAAATAAATAAATTTGTGTTTTATAGGTTGGAAAGCTTATTTTTGTTCTTGTTATTTTTTCATTATTCCTTTTTTCCTTTGCACTTCAAAGATGATTTCTAAAGATTAAGCTAGCGCTCTCATAACATTTTAAATCACTCAAAATGAAGCACATATGATTAAGATATAAATAAATGTTTGGTCATAGACAGATGATCGGTGATGGACTGGTCTACCCTACTGAAAATGCCTCCTCCCCCAAATGAATCAAAAGCAAGCATGTAACATCGAAAATCTTGTCAAAAAGATGTGTCTTTGACAATTATGAGGAATTTGTCAAAGGAATGCATCCAGCCTTGGGTCAGAAACACCTTTGTGTATACTGTAAGAGCTTGGCAGCTTCCACACTAACTATATAATTTGTGGAAACTTTGAAACTTTCAAAAACATTCTTTTCAAACCCCACAAAAATTTAATTAATCAATTAATTAATTAAATTATGTATATGTGTGTGAAGGGAAATTAAAGAAACTTCGAGAAAATTCAAGTTTCAAAATGAAATCCTCAAAATTAATTAATTATTTGACGGACACATGTTGAAGTTGTCCCTGCACTAATGACCAGTTTTTTTTAAAAATAATATTATTATTTTTCAATTTTTTTGAGGTAGTTGATGTAGTGATTATTCACAAGAAGACTTAGCCAAAATTTGGCTACATGTGGGGGAAAAAGAAAAGGTAAAACATTCCTGCCTTAATTTGGTAACCTGCTGAAACGTATAATCTAAATATGGTAAAATTCATACATTTTTCCTCGAAATATGGCGACATGGGCCATATCTCCCCCCCCCCTCTTTCCTTTTTGGTTTTCCATGATCACCTCATCCCATTTCACACGGCACTTGTTTTTGTCACCGCCGGGCCATAAAATTCGCCAGACTACTGAAGTCTCCGACAGCACGGACAAAGACTGACGACGTTATCGGGCCTACCTGGACCCTTTTTTTTTTTTCTTTGGTTGGGTCACTGCATCAAAAACCCTAGAGCCCCTAAATAATTTTTAAAAAAAATTAGAATAAAATAATTTTTTATTTTAAAAATACCACATTCTAAATGTTTAAAATAGATTCAAAATATTAATAATAATTTTCCGAATTATTTAATTTTCCACCGAGGTTGTGGTACGGTCCGGTTTAAGTTACACGGCCCTATTAAGGTTTTTTACAGTCCGTTTCAGGTTATATGGTCCGGTTTAGGTTTTTATACTCCGGTTACGGTTTTACGGTTCGGTTTAAGAGTTAAGGTCCAGTTAATGTTTTATGGTCTGGTTTATGACACACGGTCTGGTTAAGGTTTTTTATGATCAGGTTTAGGTTACATGGTCCGGTTAAGTGGATTCATCGTCCGGTTGCTTTAATTACCGCTGGATACAAATTGTGCGGATGGTGTTGAGACTACATACTAAAGCCGAGAAGTGGGTTGTTGACGGAGCCGCGCGGTTGTTGCTTGCTTCCCCTGTTCTTCTCGTCTGTCGCTTGTCCCTTGTTCTCTCAAGTCTCCAAAGGCAATCGCTCCTGTAAAGATTTTGGTACCTATCACCAATGATAAATTATCACCACAACCTCTAAGGAAATAAGTTACCAATCTTCAAATCCATGCACCAACTTCAATGCCAAAACATTTACAACAAAAAGCTTCATGCCTTCTTCCTTTCCAAGAGGTTCTTTCCAAGCTTGTGCATCAAAACACTTCAAACATAAAACTTCAAGCACCCCTTCTAAACAAGTTTGTCATTGAATGCTTCTCCAAGTTGTAAAACATTTTTGTGCATGGAGGCACATAATTTTTCAATGGTTACAAGTGATGCATCAAGGTCAAGAGGGAGAGGTGCAAGCAATTCGAATAAAGGATCATTTAAAATAAATGATGGTGGAGACAAAGGATCTAAAGAGAGGGGAAGGCAATGGAGGCAAAGGATCAAGGAGAGGAGGAGAAACAACATGTCAAAGGCATGGGAATTGGGAGCAAAACAAAGTCATGGCATTGATCAAATGCAAACACATCAAACATGTTATTCAAAAGGAATTGATCAATCCATGAGCTCACCATGGTACCTATTGTGGTGTGGTGGAACAAATTAACCAAATAACTTTAAAAGTTAATCCACAATAAAGTGTTAAAAAATGAGAAGATATGCAAGGACAAGTGGAATGGGATCAATTCAAATTAAAAGAAACTTTATGACTACCACAAAGGCACATAGACATCACATCTCCTATTGGGAATTGACTATAAATAAGCACAATAGGTATCATTTACCTCAATCCTTCAATAGAAAGTATTATGATGTAATTGAAGTTTTTTAGGGAGAACACATCATCAACATTATTGCACATGAGAGTTTTACATCCTAAAAGTGACAAAATTAATGCAACAATAACATCTATGAATGAATCTAATGCATAAGAAGAGCAAGACTTTATACCTCAACATTCATTCACAAGACCTTTTCAGTGAAGATAACATGCCTAAAGAAAAAATTATGATTGAACGACCTTGAAAACAACTTCAAATGAATGTCATCAACTTGTTAAATGATTTTGTCAACATTGCATTGGGACATCACACTTTTGTTGTGAACCTATTGGATGATCCAAATGAATGTGCTTTGCATCAAATGGTCCTCCATTAATTTTGATTTTGCTTGGGGGTATAAGGATCAAATGTAAGTGATCAAACAATTTTTCACCAATAATTGATGCAACAATTCAAAACAACAAGGAAATTGTGCAAGCAATGGATTGAATCAACCTTATGTAATTGGAAATTGAAGAACATTGCACCAAAGTTCAAGAACACACCATGAAAGTCCAACTCAAGCACTTCAAACATAGAGATAAAACAATACAAAAGACAAATAAAAACATGGTGAGTGTCTTATTTTAGCTCAACACAATGATGTGTCAAACCTTCATCCATGACAAGTCTCTATTGTTTACATTGTTATAGTTAACATCAAATTTGTTAGAAGAAGAAACAAACATTTAGCTAGAAAATGAAGCACATCCTAGTGGAATAAATGATGTGCAAACAAGTGGAGCAAATGAAATGTAACCAACACTAGATGAATTGTAATTTGCCTATGAACTAATTCCAAAATCCATGTGAATTTTATAGTAATTACAATTCATAAATTTAGCAAATTCTTTTCAAGATTGAAATCTACTTGATTGCATTTGATTAAACAAAATCAAAATAATTGGGTCATAAAAATTTAAGTTCAAACAAGTTTTGATCCATCAAAAAATTTCATGCAACATTTCAAATTGCGATTAAAAAATGTGATTGCGTTTTGTGAGGCCTATTTCCTAGGTATTGTTCTAAAATCAATTTTTAATCTATTCCCAAAAACTTAGCACTTGGTAAAATTTCAGCTTCAATGTCATTGTCATTAGTTGGATTTTCAATATTCCTTTTTATGTGACCCCAATAAGCTTAATGCGCATAATTAACGAAAATTTTCAAATCTAATTATGACACAACCCTAAGCTCCTTGATGGATTCAACTATAAGCCCAAAGGTGAAAACATTGGAAGGAGAAGGACTTGGGGTGCACTTTTTAGCTCGTAGCATTTCGAAGGGGTAGAGGGGTGTGCTGGAACTCCAAAATGGGGACTAGAAAGATTAACAAGTAATTCAATTACTCACAAACTTGCACAAACCAAATAACAAGTTGCTTAACGTATAGTTGGAGCACTTTGGTGCACAGACAAACCACGAATAAACATGGACTCACAAGATTCACCATGGCCCAAACTTGGGGGAAGCCATCACCTTCCCCTTTATAATTTACTTTATGTTTAGCCACAACATTAGCACCTAAATGTCATTTTGTCTCGGGACTCCCAAATGGGAGTCTCGAAATTCCTAAAGTTAAGACTCCCATGATTTTGGGGGCCCATAACTTTGTGTGCAGACCTTTGATTAAGACGAGGTCTAAAGTAAAGTTGTAGCCTTCATTGAAAGCTTTCCAACGATATGTCACAAGTCACCTGCATAAGGAAATTGGGGTGATTCCTAACTTTTAATGGTGGGGAATCAATGGCCATAACTTGTGTTAGAATTGTCCAAATGGGTTATGCAAACCCATTTTAGACATCTACATTCCAAGAAATTTCTAATGATATAAGGAACTTTTCAATCTAATGGGTTTTGACCCTTGGAATTACTCCTTGAAAATTCGAAACTCCATTGAGACTCCAATTCCCAAAATGGGAGCTCACTTAGGAGTGCGAAGGTTCATTCCCTCACATTCTCCTTCATTCACACTTTCCTTCACTCTTGAAAACATGAGATGTGACTATTGGGCTTCCTTTTTGGCCCACACCCTTGCAAGCATTTGCTTTGGTTACAAACCCAAGATTAGGGTTGTAACAAATTGGACCATCAAAGTTTCAATGTTAAATTCTTCCCCATCCAAAATCATATTGTACAAGATATAGCAACAAACCACTACATCAAACAATAATAGAATATAAAAATTTGTTTTCAAAAAGAGTTTTATAGTTTTTTTTCAAAATACCAAACAAATTTTCCATAATGTTTCTACTTCAAGATTAAATGTTTGTTGTAAAATGCCTCATGGACAATGTGATGAACATTGCTTGATTGTTTATGTGAAATCATTAACCAAAAAAACAAAGGTTAACCCTTGTTAACAATCAACTAAGGTTTAATGTCCTCTTCATTTCAGTTGAAATGAAACATGGTTCCATTCATAGCCTTCACAAACTATAAAGGTGTAGTATTTGAATGTCATTCATCAAGTTAGGCATTCTCGCAAAGACATCCTAAAATTTCTTTTAATAATCAACCATAACTTGTAGTTGCATGTAAGCTTTTGACTTGAAAGAAAAATAATGACTAGCAAAAACATATTAGGGCTTCTAGATATGAATATGCATTACATTAATGGCACCATGGATTGAAGGCATACCATATAATTCTTTGAACCCCCTCATCACTTCTACCAAGTCTTCTTGTTTTGGCCACCAGTTTTGACTTTGAAAAACCACATTGACAACACAAACGAATTCATGTAAAACCAAATGCATTGTTGACTTGTTGATGGTGAACATCTCACTATAATGCATGTCCTCCACACCATGAACCAACTTGTACAAAGAACATGCAACACAAATTCACATAGGTACAACAAATATATATTGAGTTTCCTTCTTCTACATCAAATGTTTTAATTTGATGGTCAAATGATAAATAAAAATTCAACTTAATTTGAAATATTCAATCCAATTATCATATTGAGTCATCAAAAAATGTGAATACCAAGTTGTAAACCTAGCTTACACCTAGTTGCCAAGGTCCTTATTGAATAGTAGTTCATAAAAAGATGAAAGTTTATATTAATGTAGAACTGCAAAATTGATCAAGTTGTAGAAACATGTTTTGCCCTTTGGAGAGAAAAATGGAAATTGACATTCTAAGGTTGAATCAATTTTTTCACATAGAAGGAAACACTTGTGAACCTATAGAATGACTTGAATGAAAACAACCTACAATGGCTTCATGTTGAATAAACTTCTTGCAAGAATACCAAACCAAAAAACAAAAGTTCAAAAAGCTTGCAAAAACAACAATTTCAAACAATAACATAAGGAACATATGCAATGCAACAAACAAGTTCAAGATTGATGCAATAAATGATGCAACAACTTGACCAAAAAAATATGAAGGAACTGCAAATGTGTAAACAACAAGAACAATGAAGAATGTTGCAATGAAACATTAAGAGAAAGCTTGAAGGAATCACAAATTGTGTAGACACCATGAACAAATGAAGGACGCTACAATGATGCACAATGAAAGCTTGAAAGAATTGCTAATGCATAGACAATAGGAATGATGCAAAACATCACAATGAAGCACAAAGAGAAAGTTCGAAGGAATTGGAAGTGCACAAACACTAAGAACAATGAAGAATGTTTGAATGGGCACACATTTCAATCAAAAGAATTGGAGAAAAGGTGAAAAAAAAACAACGCCATTCTTCAATAAAGATAGTAAAGAAAATAATTACATTGGCAATGGAGTTACTAATCCCTACTTCATGAACAACATTATCCAAGTGATGATAATTTATTGCCATAAGTTTTCTCCATAGTTTAAAAACCCTAAACATAGCTATTAACTTAACTTTAACACTAACTACATAATTAGTTGATATTAGTTGTGTGAATATTATTATAGTTTGAATAACTTATATTCACATTTTTGTAAAGAATTATTTGAGTTTTAATTTAATTATTATTTTTTAATTATTTTTTCATAGTATAATGCACTTGGTTCTTGAAAGATTTCATGAAACTTCAATTGTGCACATAGGTTGGACCTCTTGAATTGTCCACAATTGTGAACTCCTTTAAGTTGCCAACACAAACATTCTAAAATATTTTGTTTGCATGACACATAGCCTACAACACAAGCCATTGATTGGTCAAGATGGCTGAATGGGAGGATGGCCAAAAGGATGGACAATGAAAGATTTCCCATGAATTTCCCCATGGGATGAAAAGGCAAATGCATCTTAATGTGGCATGAAAAACCATTAATTAGTTGAGATGGTTGAATGGGAAGATGGCCAAAAGGATGACCAATAAAAGATTCCCCATGCATTTTCCCATGGGATGAAAGGGCAAATGCATCTTAATGTGGCATGAAAAAAGACTAATTAGTTGAGATGGTTGAATGGGAAGATGGCCAATAGGATGGCCAATAAAATATTCCTTATGCATTTTCCCATGAAATGAAGAGGCCAATGCATTTCATGTGACATGAAAAGAGATTGATTGATTGGGATGGCTAATGGGCCAATGAATGGGTCCTTCCTTATGCAATTCTTCATGACATAAATATTCAAATGCATTCACTCATGTGACATGAAGAGGCGTTGATTAGTTGAAATAAAATCAAAATTTTCATTTAATTCATTTCCAATGACAAAATTCATTCTAAATTCAACAATTTTTGTTCCATTAGTAAATGTTTTGTGAAATGATTAGTATGCACATCACATTGCCAATGGCTTTCAACAACACCAAAAGTGCATTGCTTCATTATTCAAGAGGATTAAGGTGTGGTCACAAAAAAACACATCAAAACAAACACATTTTAATATATAAATTTGTTGGGTATATTCCAAAAATACATATCTATTGACTTAATTGGTTGTTGATATAACAAGTTGATTTTAAACAAGTGGCTAGTACCTACTATGGTTTAATTTTTGAATTTGTTGATTATTGTACCAGCTAGTGATTGTTTAGAACATCACTATGTTTCGTATAAATAGGAGGATTTGAAGATGATGAAGATATATCATTTAAAAAAAAAAAAAATGGGTTTTATTTTTAAAATATATTTTTGAACTTTGAAGTTTTTCTAATCCAATTTTGAAGATTCATCTTTGTTTTGTTTTGTTTTTTTATGGATAAACATTTATACCTTATGTTTTGATTTTTCATGTTCTACAAATTTGAAATAACTCACTTATTGATGTTATCTAAAAACCAAAGTTAGAAACATAGAAGAGGGAACAACTTTAACCTAAGGGAAAATAAAATACCTTTAACGATTTCTATTAGGCTAATGTTTTAGGGTAGTGGTTAGTCCTTAATGGGATAAGGAAATTAGTAAATAAGCGATTGGGTGGTTTGGTTCCATGTTTTTTTTGTGGTTTTCTTAGGGTGCCCAAGCAACATGTGTATAATGAGTGGTTTTTTGTGGTGGTCATTAAGGTGATTGGTGAAATGCCATGTGGCATTTAAACATTGGCCACCCAAGTCAGGCCATGTGGCATTTAAACATTGGCCACCCAAGTCAAATTGTGTGACATTTAAACATTGGTTGCACGAGTTATGCCACATGGCATTTAGACATTGGCCACCCAAGTCAGGCCATGTGGCATTTAAACATTGGCCACCCAAGTCAAATTGTGTGACATTTAAACATTGGTCGCACGAGTTATGCCACATGGCATTTAGACATTGGCCACCCAAGTCAGGCCATGTGGCATTTAAACATTAGCCACTTAGGTTATGCCATATAGTTAAAACCTAATTGATTTAAATTAAACCTAAACTAGGTCTAAAACTAATTGTTTATAAAAACTTAAAATTTAAACCTATACACATAAACCGAGGTTTAGGAACCTAAAACCTAAAGCTTAGGCAACTAGGCTTAGGTCTAAATGCCTAAAGTAAGCTTAGGCAACCTAGGCCTACCTTAAAAACCTACATTATGTCCTTTCCTATGTTCCACTTAAACCTAGGCCACTAAACTAAGCTTAGATATAGGTTGATTAAGTAGGTACAAATAGGTAGGTAAGTAAGTAAGATTTTAGTTACTTTTTGGTGACAAGCCTTTTTTATTAACTCATCACAAGCAATATTTGTAGTTTGAATATATTTAATGCGTGTATTATGTGCAAACTAATGCATTTGAATGTTCATTATTTCATAAATTTGAACAACAATGATATCTTGGAGTTTTTTTTCTTTTTCTTCATACAATGATTTGTAAATAATCATATTCCAAATCAACATGGTTTTTTGGTATTATATATATAATATTTCCCCACCTTTTAAAAATATAACGAATCAATAAAAATCATATAAATGTTATGTTATATTAAGGAAAATTTTAAATTCACACCTTTTTTGGTTAAATTCACACCCCTTCTTCGTGTCATGGTCAAGAAACACGGCAAACCTGCAGGCTCTAAGAACAAAACAAGCACGACCAAGGTGTGAATTTAACCAAAAAAGGTGTGAATTTAAAATTTTCCTACATTAATTTTTAATTTTAAAAATATTTTAAAACAAAATATGTTTGAAGAAACATATAATATTATTTAAATTTATTTAAATTTTTATTTAAACATTAGAAATAGTTGAATTTCATACATATTAAATAATACACATATTTTTAACATTTTCAAAATTTTATTGTGAATAATAAATTTTAATTTTAAAAATCAGTTCATTAAATGTGATTTAATATGAATTATTAAAAATTTCCAAATTCTATGACCAAATACTTTGATAAATGAATAAAGATCAAATTTCATATTCTTTGTTACCCATCACATCAAAACATGAAAAACAATGCCATATTGGGGCATGTGCATTTCTTTTGAAATTATTTGGATGTCTTTAATAAAAATATATTTCATTATTTAATGTCCAAAAATACTCATTTAAATAAACCTTTGAGCAAGAGTCCTAACTTGAATGTTTTAATTAAATTCTAGGCATCAACTTTTTATTAATTTTATGGTTTCAAAAACCTTGGCAATTCATTTTCCATTTTTTTGGGTTTTATTTCAAAAATCAAAAGATTTCCCCCAAAAAAATTTTAGCCATTATCCAAAAATTCACATTATATAATTAGTGACTATAAGGCAAAAATTCTAGAAATTATGAGGTGCTAATGATGTGTTCAATCATTTACAAGTTTATAATATGTCTATTAAGTATATACATATGTTTACCTTCTATTTCTTTTCCTTTTTAATTCACAACTTTTTAATGTTTTAAATTTGATATTATTAGATAATTATTTGATGTTCATGAGGAAGATTTTTAGTCATATAGTCCAATCCATGAAAACTTTTAGTTATGTAGTTCTATCTATGGTCACAAGTATACAACTAAGCACAAAAATGTGGCATATGTGATTGAATGATTAAAAAATGTTCACTAATCATATTTGTCCTAGTCATAAATGTCAAGTTTGGGGGTAGTGGTATATAGAAAGTATAGGCAAGGTAAGGTAAAGTATTTAAGTAATGTAACTTATGTGTAGGGCTAGGTATGTAAAAAATAGGTATGTAGAAGTTGTGTACATATAGCTTAAGTATGTATAGACCAGGTACATATAAGATGTATTTGGGTTAGCTATGTGTTATTAAGTAGGTTGAGCCTACCTTAACCTAAGTATAAATTATAATATACCTAGATAGGTGCATAAAAAATTGTATATTAATACCTAACTTCAATACATAGGTTATGATATACTTACCTATGTATAAATTACGATATATGTAACCTAGCTATAGGTTACAATAAACATATTTTAAGTACATATCCTATCCTACCCAACCTAAATATAGATTGATACATTAGCTTAGGTATAACTTAATTATATTTAACTAGGTCATACCTATGTTAAATTAGTGAAACATGACCTAAGTATACTTAATTTAGCCTAGGTATATTTCTATCTATACTTACCTAGTATTCACTTTTATGTTACTTAATGGCTAGATCAAACTTAAGTACAAACATGTGGCATTCAAACAATGGCCACCCATGTCAAGCCACATGACATTTAATTTACATGGTGTTTACCTACTTACCTTCCTTGTAAGGTGGTTAATTTTGTGCACAATGCTTAGAATGACCATTAGGAAAAACCGCCCAAGTGGTTTGAAAAGTGGAATGGAAAAATTTCAACGATGCTTGAAAAGATTTCAGACAATTTTTTTCTAAGCAACCATTGTTTCCCACTACATGACCACTTTGGTGAGTTTTTTGTGGGATTTGCACATTCAACAAAATTGTGAGTAATTTTTGTATGTGAAGACCATCCAAAGTCAAATTGGGTGGTCACTTATAGTGGTTTGTCCACGTATTTTCTAGTAGTGATAGCACATTAATTTGTTGAATTGAATGATTTTTTCATTGAAAATTAATTAAAAATTAAGAAATTGATTTTTTCAACCATTCAATGTTTTTTCACCATATTGTCTTTTCCTACCTTACCATTTCACATCCCAAACCCTAACACTTGTAATTTAGTAAAAAATAATAAAAATCATTCTCAACTAGTTCCTCCAATGTAGGACAATAGTGTAAATATGTATCATCTTAAATTTTAAATGTTCTAAATGTTCTTTCTACAAATCCCTAAACATTAGGGTATTTCTAAATCACCAGAAACAATAAACATGGCCATTGTTAAAGAAAAGAAGTTTCTTTAAATTGCCCCTTCTTAAGTTCAAATTAATTCAAAACTTTGGTGTATGTATTTTATTCATCAGTATCAAAATCACACATTTCTAAAAATTGGGTTTTCTATTCAAACATAACAAATATGCTATCAAATGCCGCAATATACCAAATTACATCGAGAAACAATTTTTGCATATCATATTTCTACCACAAGTTACTGTAACTTAGACACCATAAACACATATAAATTCCTATAGTGTTTTCTTATTATCTGACGGATATATTATGGAGAAATCTAGTTAATGTTGTATAAATCCCCCAAAGTGGAGGAGTGTGGAAACCCAGGAAGTAGTGTAAGACCAAGGCGACACCTACCAGGCCAGGCAGCAAGCTACCGAATAGTCTTGCCCCCAAGCAAAATGTAATAGGACCCATTCATTGTCCTATTGGCCATCCTTCCATTTAGCCATCCCAATCAATCAATGCCTTTTCATGTCACATGGAATGCATTGGCCTCTTCATTTCATGGGAAAATGCATGGGGAATCTTTAATTGGTCATCCTTTTGGCCATCTTCTCATTCAACCATCTCAACTAAATAATGTTTTTTCATGTCACATTAGGATGCATTTGCCTCTTCATCCCATGGGGAAATTCATGGGGAATCTTTCATTGTCCATCCTTTTGGCCATCTTCCCATTTAGCCATTTTGACAAATCAATGCCTTTTCATGCCACATGAGGAAAACCATTTGCCTCTTCATCTCATGGGGAAATGCAAAGGAATCTCCCATTGGCCATTGTATATGTCCTTTCATTATTAACCATTCTATTCACCTTTTCATGTTCCAAACCTTAATACTACTCAAAGCTAATGACATTTGAGTTCACACTTGGGCCAATGAGAATTTTGAAAAGCCATGCCATTTGGGCCGACAACACAAGGGTCCACTATATCTATATAGACTAGGCCTTAAACTTTCAAGGATTTTGAGTGTTTCACCAATGTGTCCAAAGGAACCAAAATCATGTTCACAATTCAATTCTAGTCTTCAATATTCTTCTTGCAACTTTGCAATCAACAAATAATATTTGAACATAAGTTTAAAATTAAACAATTCACACAAAGGGTTTGAATGCAACCAAAATTGAGTTATTCAATAAACATAAATTTCAATCAAAACTTAATGTGTTGAAAAGGACTACCAAACTAAAAGGATCGCTACAAAAAAAATCAACCAACCATTTTTTCCTTCAAAAAAATCCTACAAACCAATTCCAAATGAAATTCATCGTTGGAACAACAAAGAAAGAAATGTACGTTTTATGGTGGTTGATAATTTTTGAATGTACGTTGAAATGTAAATATTGCAATATATGCCTTTGTGCACCTAATGCTATACATTGAGGGTTCACCTTGCATTATATCATTGGAGTGTTAAAAATTAGCTTAAGTGAAGTATATAACAAGGCTTTTGCCATACCTTCATGTTGTGATGATGGGAACAGGTCCTTTTGTGTTGATAGGATACTGTGAGCCCCTCCGATGGTGAGCTTCCAAATCTGGTTTGCACATTTATGCTAGTCGGATTTCCTAGTCAAACATAGCAGATATGTATATTAACTTAGGACCGAAAGGAGCGTTACTGCACACATACTTACTGCCGCAGAACGACTATCAAAATTGAGGCACCATACTTTAGATTTTCTGTTTGCATTACTTACATTCCCCTGGCGGGGAGTAGGGTACGCCAGACTAGGACGTAGTGCAGAACCAAGGCGACGCCTGCGGGGCCAGGCAGCAAGCTACCAGACGGCCCCGCCCCTAGAAATTAGGTTAATATCATGAGGTTCGATGAACCTCGTATCAGATATTAAACTGAAAAGTACAGATACTACTCTTGATCTTAGCCAAAAGGCCGAGAAAGGTATGAACATTCAGTAGTTCGATCGAGGTCTATATACTCTGCTCTTACACCCATAGCGGCAATCTATATGGGATTAACGAAACATGGGCTTCCTTCTTCGACTACTCAGTACTTGTTAGTCGCTCAGGAGCGTTCCGGCATCGCGGCAGTTCCCAGCCGTTGTCTTTTGAAATTAGCTCCTCCTCGCTTGCCTTATTCTTAGCTCTTACGGCAATCGTCCCTAGCCTTCGGAGCGGAGGTGCTTGTGATTTTTCTTTCCATCTTTTCATTCTGCGCGCTTGCTGCGACAACCGCCTTCACATTGCTGTCTGGCTGCCAACTTAGTTTCCAAGAGTTTGCTGGAACGAACCTAACCTGTTTGGCTTTTGCATTCATTCACGCCACCAGATGGATTACATGAGAATGGATTGTGAAAATGACAGTAATTTGGCAAAGCTTGGATAATATCCCACATCTGAAAGGAAAGAATGACCTCAGCAACCCACACGAATTCAATTTGTTCTCTTTTTTTTCCTCTCTCTCTCAGAAAGGTCATGGAACAAAATCAGCTGCACTGACGTCTACAACACCATAAAAGTCAGGAACAGGTAACGATTGTAAGCTTTGAAGAATTGAGAAAGTACGCACATATTCCAATAATGAACACTCATGTGTTGGCGATGGCGATGCTGCTGAGAACATAGCCTACTGTTGAACTCATTTGCATATTCAGGTGCCTGCAGCGACAAAATTTCATTACAACTAGATGATTTATTGGTGTACACGAATAAAACTCCTACAAACATGAAGAGTTCCAATTGTGGTGATCACTTGCAACTCCAAATATTTCTACACTTATCATACAAATATTTGGAGTTGCAACTATAACTCTATTCAACAATGGTACTATCTTGCAACTTATGTAAAATTATAATAACTCTCTTTTTAGTAGCTTTGTAAGTATTGTGATGTCATTACATCATTATTCCCCCATCATGTTCAATAGACTTTGCACACACATTAATTACTTGTCCCAATTGTGATACACAATGTCAAAGTGCATTCCATCACCATTGATAAAGAATGAGAAATTGATTTGAAACATTATTCGTTCACATTTGAGGCCTGAAAATGCGTTATAAGAGAATTTCTTTTAAATTTGCATTCTTATTGGAATACAAATTTGATTATGAATCTATAAGGCTTGAGCGACTTATGGCAAAGGTTTTCTTTTTCCCATACAAAGTGACATCATTAAGATGATGAATCACAATAATTAATATATTGCCATCTCAAACATTTGGATTATCCTTTGCATTTTTTGATGTGTCTTTTTTTAAAATATTAAAATGGAACAACATTTTGTTTGTTCCACCATATTTGCTTTTGATATTTGCTATATTTTAATACTTAATTTCAAGTGTGAAATTCAGTCAATAATATATTTATGGATGTTATTGTAACTAATTTATCAATAAAATGCAACATACATAACACATTGTTACTTCATACAAACTAAATTATACATTTTGTAACTTGCACACACTGGTGATTATCAAAATGAAATGCACCACATAATTGGAGGATTGAGGTTAGACTTCACCATATTTGGTCTTTTGTTTCATCAAATTATTTTGGCATCTTTTTGCATGTCTTGGTTTGGTTTACTCAATACAAAAAAACAACACAATTAATGAGATAGTTATTAATAACCTAACAATAAAATATCACATGCATTTTTTTTTAAAACCTATATATTTCAAACATAACCACCACTTTATTGTTTTTTAAACCTTACCTTATATGTACAACTTTGATTTTGATGAATTCAAGTCTCAAACATTAATTATCAACAAGGCCCTATAACATAAGAACAATGAAAGTTATCATAAATGCACAAAACAATATGTGTGTTTAAACAAACTAATTTTATTTTAATTCCACCTCACCCCTAAATCTAACAAAAAAACATTCATGGACCTTTAAACCTCCATATTTCTTAAATACATAATAAGATTTGCAACAACCTTGCATCTTTAATTTTAAATCAAACTCCAAAAGGGTAGAAATAAATTTAATTGTGTAACACATGATAATTGTATCATCAAAAGATCAAGAAATACATAAAATATTTAAATAGAAAATCCCTTTCCTTTCTAGTTCATCTTTAATTTGTTGAGAATAAACATAGGCACATGAAGGTTGTTGATACAAAGGGGGAGATCTACTACCTTAACACCACATGTCATTGGCTTTTCAATATCTTGTCCAAATTTCAATTTTCAAATTCAAATTTACTTGCATATTAATTGTTGGTCCACAAATAACCATATAGTTGAAAACTAGTTGCATAATTTTTTTTTGTAATGACATCATTGATGACATGGCATCCATTTAGATTTTCCATAGTGGTAATGCATAAATATGGCATGATTGTATAGTTTAAGGTTGTATGCTTGTTGCACCATAGTTGATTGTACCAACGTTCATGTAACTTGCAAATAAAAGCAAAAATACATTGATTATAACTTATGTATGGTGCATATTTTTGTTGTAAAAGGGCATTACATGGAACTTGTGGAGTTCAAATTTGGCATTTATTTATAAATGATATTTCTACAAAAAAGATGGAACTTATTTACATGTCAATTACAAAGGACATGTAATTGCATATCAATAAGGTTTTTGTACACAAAAGTTTTCATAATGAATATTCAATGTAACTTTCATGTTTAAAAGATTTGTGAAGTGCAAAAGCACATTATGGTGACCTCGTTTGGGGTGTCACATTATATTATTTTTCAGGGTTGTGCATGTTTGAATGTATATCATCTCAAACTTTTGAAAGAATTTCACAATATTTTTCCATATTATGTTTTAGAATATAACTTCAACAAGATATTAGGAAAAAAAAACTAGTTCATTTCAATTTATAAAGTGGAGATTAGAGTATATTTGTGAAAACACCAATGCAATGTACCTATGTATTCAAAAACACAAATGTATTCCAAAAATAATTTAAATAATTTATAATTTTTATGAAAGTTGAAGATATGTTGAACCATGCCATTTCACATAATTTGAACCATATTTGGATACCATGTGATTAATTTGAATTTTTTCATCTCAAAAAATGAATTTTTTAGCAACTTGATGTGATAAATGTGTGGTAAATTGAAATTTTGGTAAATAATCACATTTACATGGAAGATGACAAGCATTTCTAGATAGGATTTTTTTTTAAATCATTAAAATTGATTATTTTAATTACTAATGGAACTTTAAAGTTAGTGCACTCAAAATGAAATAGTGGCCCTAAATTATACCAATGTATATTATATATGCACTCATGGATCCTTCAATATAAATAATTAATTTTATTATTATTTTTAATTAATTTTATACAAATCATAATTGTAAGGCCCAAAAACCAAAATTGATACCAAACTTAAATGTACCTTACTTTTGGAAAAAATATATTGTATGTATTATAATACTAGATTCAAAAGTGCCCAAAGGTAGGTCATCATAGTGTGCTTTCAGATTTAAAGGAATTTGTGTTCCATTTATAATTCCACATATGTTGGGTAGACTATAAGATTTTTAAAACAAGCATTGATGTCATTAAAACATCATTAAAAGGAATATTAATGCTTTTATCGAACAATTCATTTTTGTTAATTAACACATCACAAATAATGTCAATATATCTTATAATTGTTGATGCACCAAAATTGAATCAATCGGCCATATGCATAACATTAATCCATGAAAATTTTGATAAATAATAATGTCTCCAATTTTTCTAATTTATAATTGTGACCAAACAAGGTCTAAACAAACACTAACTTGAAATGAATTAATGTGGCATTGTGGATTCTAACTAAAAATAAAATTGACATTCTTTTATATAGTTGAAGACTCCAAATCAAAATGCATTTAAATTGGCTACTTGATTGATTCTATTGATAAAAAATATTTTGTTACATACAATATGTGTATTTTTGTGTTTTACTTGATTTTGAAATTTTTTTCTTCAAATATGTTGTTACTATTTTCAATCATTAAGTATCCAAGCAAAGGTGGTTACCCTGCTCCAATTTTGTAATATAAAAAAATTGGGAAAAATATCCAAATAACAAAACTAAATTAGTTGAATTTACATTTTTTAAAAAATCCAAAACTTTCTTGATTCTTTTTGTCAAAAAAATTATAGAATTTGTCAAAGAAAATCATTACAAAGAAATTTTTTTGTCTCCCTTAAAACATTTGGAAATATTGTGGATTCTTTTTGTTTTTTCATTTGAGATCTAGTTGTGTTTCAAAAGTCAAAAGTCAAATTTCTATTTATGGACTTTAATTGATCTTTTAAATATTTTTGAAATGTAAAAATCATAAGATTAGGTTTTAATGCAAATAGGTATTTAGATTGAACTTTTATGCTTTCAATAAATTTCACCAAGAAATTTTGAAAGATGATAATTTGACTAATAATTTGACATTTCCTATGTTTTGTAATCGTTTTTTGACCATTTCAATTCACTTTCTAGTCATAATGCTATTTATTTATGTAAACAAGATTATGTGCAAAGTAAAATTTGAAGTTGTGCAAAGGAACATAAATTTAATATTTTTCACAATTAACATTTTATGATCCATGAAATAATTTGTTGCCATGTTGAAAAACCTTGTAATTATCAAATATTTTCATCACAAGTTTCAATGGATTAACATTTACAAGATCTAATGAAAAAATGACCATTGTGTTGGAATGATATTGAATTTGCAATAAAGTTAATTTGAATACCTATTGATAATCTTCATAAGTTATTAATTGTACCCAATTGTTATTTGATCTACATACAAATTAAGATAGTCAGTGAAGGTCAACTTTAGTGATAACTTTTCATTGAAAGTTTTGGTTGTTATAGAAATAATTTTTTTATATACATCAATTAATTTCATTTGTGACATGAGCAATGATTTTTTCTTCTTTTTCACAATCTTTAAAATGTATCTATTGTACATAATTGAAACCAAGGGGAACAAATGTATGTTAGTTTAGCTTCCTTGGCCATTCTTTGTTTAGCGTTGAAACCAATGACCTTCCAAGATTTTCATCACAAATATAGTAGTAAAAGTCCCCCATAATCACAATGGTCCATATTATGTACCTTGTAATTTGTCTATTTCACTACTCTTTTGTGCCCAAATTATTTTGTTGCTCAAGATTTAAGTAGTCAAAAATTGAACCTTAAGAAATAACAAGCTTATTTCCAAACTTCACTAGTAACTTGGCATCATTTTTAATAGAATATTTGATAGTATGGTGCCAAATTAATTAGGTAGGTATGGTTTTTACTAGTAAGTATTGAGTCTTGTTAGCGACAAATGATAAAAATTAATTTGAATTTTGGACTCATCATATTTTTCTATTTAGTTCATGGAGATCTCCAAATTTTAATTGTAGATTTTAATATGCATTCCATTTTATTTTCATTGAACATTTTGGCAATTAGAACATGGAACATGGAAAAAATTTGTGGATAAACAACCTAACTCCCATGAAATTCATTTGTCCAACAAATAGAAATTATTTTGGAATTTCACAAAAGTCACATTTTCATTTGACTTTTTAAATCTGTAGGAATTCCAAGGGTGAGAATTGGAAATCTCTTTCTATATATATAAATAAAAGAAAAATTTTGGGTCATAATTTGACAATAATAATCATGAAAAATTTGGTTTTTCATAGGTTTTTATTGTTTAAATATGGATATGAATGTGTTTAAATCACATATGTAAGTGAAATAAAAGATTTTCATCCATGATAAAATTTTTCATTTTATTATATATGTTTCATACATATTTAAAATACTACATTCATATCTAAACAATATGACCATACGAAAAAAAAATAATTTCATGATTTCTATTACCAAATCATGGCCTAAGAAATTTGAGATGCATTAATGTTGGTAGATTCCTTGGTTTGTAATGTCAAATCTAGAGCTTAGGTTTGTGTGACCTAAATTCAATTTGACACCCTTTTGTTGGAATAAAACAAGAATTGAACCATGAATTTTAACATTTTACTAGATTAGAAGTGGAAATTAGAACCATGAAAAAAACAACTTTTCATGCAAGTGGAGATTCTTTTAGAAAAGCAAGTTGAACTTTTTTTGAAAAGTTGCAAATGGGCTTAACTTTATAGATAAGTATTAATTTTAATTAGTTGTAAAATTTGATACTTATACGAAACCCTAATTAAAATTTATTATAATTTTTTAAACTATACAATCTCTAACATTAGGGGGTGTGTGATGTGTATATGAAATTACACCCAAATTTCAACTAGGCCTAGAGGTTTTTGAATTTGAAAAAATGTGTCAAAATCAAAACTAGATGGTTTTTAAATTTGAAAAACCTAACTGAAACCCACATTTGGAGAATTTATTTTTTTTGTTAAATGCCAAAATTAAGACAATTAAAAAAAAAGAAGAAAACCACTTAACAATAATATATATAGTCTTTATGTTATTTTAATATCAAGTTCATTTTATAATCAAATTACCAAACTTGCCAAATTTACACGATTGCATAATCTTTCAAGTCTCATGATTTTGTTTCATCTTCCCATGAAAGACATAGCCATTCATTCATTAGGCAACGAGTCACTTGCTTTGATTTGACTTTGCACAAGCTTAAGGCCGATCTACTCAATTGTAAAAGTTAATTCTATTTGTTTACTTTTGTTTATGCAAATTCAATCTTACAAATTGTGCATGACTTGAATGAGTGAGTAAATATGGGTGTTCTAAATCTATTGATTGTGGACGTGAGCTGAAGCTACATATAAACAAAGGATCTTGTTGAATAGTCAATGAGAAAAAGGAAGGGGTTAAATTACCAATCAATTAGGTTTTGCAAGTGGCGGTACCTAGAACAATGAACAAAAAGGAAAGAAGATATTTGGAAGTTAAGTAAGTTGCCAATATAAACTAAAGTTTAAAGGAAGGCTTATACATCAATTATGGAAGTGCAGTTGAGGTGCATAAACATATGCCCTTTTTGAATTAGTCAAAAGGAGGGGGTCAGATCACCAATCAATTAGGTTTTGCAATTGATGGGTACCTTAAACAACAAACAAAAAAGAAAGAACAAATTTGTAAGTTAGTTGCAAGTCAATATATATATGAAGCAAAGTAGTTTGTTTTGTTTTGTTTTATCACATTGAGATCATTTGATAGAGTTTATTTCACAATCTTCAGATCTAAAGTGTGGAAGACAAATTAATCAAAAGGCAAAAAAGGAAAGGGTTAGATTGTCAATCAATTCCATTTTGCAATTGGTGGGTACCTAAAACAATGAAAAAAAAGAAAGAAAAAATTTGTAAGTTAAATTAGTTGCAAACATAAACTAAAGTCC
>Ga0116228_10000832_pt1 | contig 24439 bp, 17 predicted proteins | sample S1TSphfallax_2_FD_89694 | JGI IMG/M metagenome (GOLD analysis project Ga0116228, IMG submission 89694) | Host-associated microbial communities from peat moss isolated from Minnesota, USA - S1T2_Fc - Sphagnum fallax MG | ecosystem: Host-associated > Plants > Peat moss > Unclassified | place...
GTATGCTGTGCAGGTCAGTAGCGGCGACTGGGGAGGTGGAGCCGAGGACAGGCAAGCACCTGCACCGGCGGCGAGCAGCGTGATCAACGCTAGCCTGAACCGGCTCACCATTGTGCTATAAAAGGCCATGCGCGAACCGGTGATGCTCAGAGAGGATTCGGGGAAAGGCGACGGCCAAAAAGGTCCGCGCAATGTGCTCGGTGAGCCGCTCGAGACATGCTCGCTCAAGCCGATGACCGGTTTTTTCCGGGACGGTTGCTGCAACACGAGTCGCGCGGACGGGGGGAGTCATACGGTCTGCGCGGTCGTGACCGCGGCCTTTCTCGAATTCTCGAAATCCCGTGGGAACGACCTCTCGACGCCCGTGCCCGAGTATGGCTTTCCCGGTTTGCAGCCCGGTGACCGGTGGTGCCTGTGCGCCCCTCGCTGGCGGGAGGCATTCGAGGCGAAATGTGCACCGCGCGTGGCGCTGCGCGCAACACATGAAGCGGCCCTCGAACATTGCCATTTGGCCGATCTCAAGCGCTTTGCGGTCGACATCGACTAGCGTTCCTAGTCCAAAGGCCATGGCGCCGCCGCCGGCAGCGTGATGACTGCGTTTGTTGGATTTGCGGTTGGGATCAACGCGTTTTCAACTTGCCGCCACCAGGGCTCGACGCTTTCAGCATGCGCAGGCTCAACCGGTTGTCCTAATCGTGGGATGAGTAGCTGCGCGCCCGTCTGTGGCGCGAGTTCCAACAGTCTTTCCGCTGGTTGGTCCCAGGCATGCATGGCGAGCGAAAACGTCCCCCAGTGTACCGGCATGAAGAGCCCGCCCAGCATGGCATGCGCCTCGAGTGCGTGGTCCGGTCCCAAGTGAATATCGCCCCAGGCCGGATGGAAGGCACCGACCTCCAGCATCACCACGTCGAACGGTCCCAGTTTCTCTCGAATGGAGCCATATTCGGTGGTCAGCCCGGTGTCTCCGCTGAAGAAAACGGAGTGATTCGACGAGCGGATCGAGAACGATGACCACAGCGTTGCATTGCGGTCCTTCAATCCGCGCCCGGAAAAATGCTGCGACGGCGCGGCAGTCAGCACGACTCCGCTGTTCGGCACGGTGTACGACTCCCACCAATCCAATTCGGTGATGCGGTCTGCGTGCACCCCCCAATATTCGAGATGTGCGCCGAGGCCGAGCGATACGACGAAGGGCATGCTGGACTTGGCGAGTGCGCGCAGTGTCGGATAGTCCAGATGATCGTAGTGGTCATGCGAAATCGCCACGACATCGACCGGCGGCATCTCGCGCAGTGAAACCGGCACGGGCTGAAAACGCTTCGGTCCAACCAGCGTCGAGGGCGATGCCCGCGGCCCCCACACCGGGTCGGTCAGGACCCGCACGCCGTCGATCTCGATCAGCATCGTGGAATGTCCGAGCCAGGTCACCCGCAGACCGCTCTGCGGTTTTTTTGTCCATTTGTCGAGAGGGTTCTCGGCGGGCAGGGGTCCCGAGGGGACCCGCCGTTCGCCCCCGCAGATGAAATCCGTGATCGACGGCATCGGAACCGACGGATCGCGCAGATTCGGGAGAATCGGGTGCACATTCCGAAAACGATCCCCCGCCCACAGGGGCGAGGCTTTCATGCGTTCCAGTCGAGCGCCGTCCGCGCGTTTGCCTAAGGATTTCATCGGCGACACTTTAGCATCCGCCGGGGCGTCCGTTTGGGATGCATACCATTCGACCTGCGAAACTCAGGGTGTGCTCGCCACGATGGTTGCATGACCCATTGAGGCGTCTCGTTCCGCTATAATCCGTTCTCACAAGGGAGTTGCGCTCGAGAAAAATGCCGAGCTACATCAAGCGACTATTCAGCCGATCTGCCCGAAAGGCGGCGCTGCTCGAAGGCACTGGATTGGTAATGTCCGTGCCAGATCGAAAAGCCGAGAAGCTGACAGGGACGCAGGAAGCATTTTTGCAATGGAATGCCGAGCGACTTGGTATTTCTCTCGAGGAGAGCAAGCGCCGTTACGCCGCCTCTGCGGCCGTTCTTCCGGGAGGACACGGCGGCAGCGAATTCGGCAAGTTCAACGGCGTCGCCCATGAGGTGTTCCGCGTATTTTTCGAGGACTCGCCAACTGAGGTTTTCGATACGTATCGTTACCACGGACCCATGCATTTCCTCGTGATGTTGACGTATCCGGAACCAAAATGGGTCGCGACCGACTTGATCGTAAAGGAACTCAGCAAGCGATCCGAAGTATCCCTATTGGACTTCGGATGCGGGCTCGCCCAACAGTCCCGCACTCTGGCGGTATACCTGCGTGATCAGGGCATCAAGGTTCGTCTAGCGCTCGCAGATATTCCCACGCTGCGTCAAGAGTTTTTAATTTGGTGGGGCAAGCACGAGCGCATCCCCACGTCGTTTTTACCATGCACTCGGGACCAGCCGATTCCGGAATTACCGGAGTGCGATATGTGCCAGACCACCGAGTTTTTCGAACACGTTCACGATCCCGTGATGTACTTCGATCGCATCGATGCCAAACTTTCGCACGGTGGCTTATTAGTGACGGGGGTCATGGATCATAGCGCCGACTTCATGCACGTCTCACCGGATCTCGGCACTTTGCGCGCGCGTATCGCGCACCGCGGATATCAAACATTAGTGGCCAACCGGGTACTGCGCAAACCTTGAACTGCAGGATGTGCAGTTCCGGCTGCGGCGATTTCGTCGCCGCCGTCGTTGTTACCAGACCCTATACAGACTTACAAGCATGGGTAAGAAAGATCGCGACGTACGCATGTCCACTAGGTCCCCCGCGAATTGCCTGAGTCCGCTATCGAGTCATTGAAGCGCAGCGCCGGAGTGCATCCGGCACTGCGCCTTCGCTCAGAATGAATAGACCAACGATCCCTTGATCGAGCGCCCCGGAATCGAACGAGCCGTAGCCACGCCGCTCGCATTCGGGTAGCTGTCGACCTCGGTGATGCCGATGGTATTGAAGAGGTTGTTGAAGTTGAATCCGAGGCGGAACTTATCGGTCACGTGATAGAACGCAAAGGCATTTACGGTGGTATACCCGGGCTGCATCAAACGCACGCCCGTCGCCGACGTCTCTCCGGAGAACGAATCCGTCGTGCCGATGATCGTGACGCCGACAGCGACGTACGGGTTCAATGTGAACGTGGGCGAGGCCTGATAAATGAAATTGGCTTGGCGCTGCGGCGCAGTGCCCTCATCGCCGGGGGTGATGAAATCGGAAATGATGCGCGAGTGCGTGTAGGTGGCGCCCACGTTCACCTGGAACAGCTCACTCGTATACGCACCCTCGAGCTCCAAGCCGTACGCGTGGTAGACGCGGTCTTGGAAAACGACCTGCTGGGTCACGTCCTGATTCGTTTCGGCCGTGCGGGCGAAAAAAGGTGTCGCAAACACGCTGAAGTGGTCGTAGCGCCACTTGATACCGCCCTCGTATTGCAGAACGCGGTCGATCGCGACGTTCGAAGCGGCGCTGCCGTCCGGATTGACGCCGCCGCCAAACAAAAGACGATCCGCATTGGCGCGGCCACCCTGGCTCACGCGAGCGAACGCGGCGAGATCGTGGTCGAACTCGTAATTCGCACCCACGGAGTACGAAGCATAGCGTTGGGTGTAGTCGATCGGCGAGGCATCCGCGGTGTTGACGATGTAGACGTTCTGCTCAGGAACGCTCAGGGGTTGGTTTGGCACGACCGCGTAGGGGCCCGGCGTAGCCGCCGCGTAGCTACCGGACGCGTTCTGGATGTCATAGCGCAGGCTGCCATCGACGTTCCAACCGTACCCCTGCCAATTGAGGGCCGCATAAGGCGCCGTCGTGTCGTAGTGCGCATTCTCGTAGCGCACGCAACACCCGCCGAATACCGTACCGTAGCCGATCACACCGTTCTGCGTCTGCAGCACGCCGGCCGCGTTCGTCACGTTCAAGAGCTGCGCGTTCTGCCCAACCGCTGTTTGCAGGTACTCGTTCCAGTGCCAGTCCTGCACGATGTTCTGCCGCGACTCGTACAGTCCGAGGCTCGCGGTTGCGCTGGTCTCGCCGCCGAGGGTAAACAGCTTGTTGACGCTCAAGTTGTTGGTCACGTTGCCCATGTCGGGCAGAGACACATTGAACAACCCCATGTCCACCGCAAGGCCATTGCCGCCCAAGGCGGCCGGATTGGCAATTGTCGTGCCCTTGTTCGCGCCCGCGGCGTAAGAGAGCGTCGCGCCCGGACCACCGATCTGCGTGGCGAGCGCCGCGGCCGTGTTGACCCCGGCCGGATACGGACCCACGAAGTCGCCTGAGATGCTCGCATAGCGGAAGCTGTCGTCGAGTTTCCAGTCATCGGCGAGTTTGAATTCGATCTGCGTACCGAAGGCCGTGACCTGCGAGTGATAGCCATCGTCGATGTTGGTGAGGATGCGGTTGCCGTTGGCCCCGACGGCGATGTCTTGCTGCAATTCCGGAGTTTGCAGCGCGCCGTGCTGCAGACTGAAGTTCGGAATCGACGTGATGGAATTGCCGTTCACCTGCACCGGCACCGGGAGGTAGACCGGCGTGCGATCATCGAGCTCCTTGAAATAGAAACGGATGAAGCCCTTGTCGTCGTCGAAGTCATGCGTCAGGTTCGCCTTCAGCTGTCCACCGTCCTCGGCATTATCGTAGCCGACCGTGCGGACGCCCTCTCCGGTGCGGTAAAAACCGCCGACGTGAAATTTCCAGCTGTCGTTGAGCGGACCGCCGTAATCGAAGTCATAGCGCTGCTCATCGTAGTCGAGCCCCGCGCTGATGCCGGCGTTACCCTCGAGGCTGTTGCCGCCGGTCTTGCTGATGAAGTTGAAGACCCCGCCCGGCGCGTTGCTGGCGAAGGTCGAGGCCGACCCGCCGCGCACGGCCTCCACGTGATCGATGTTGTAATCGACGCGCATGAAGGTGTCCGGCGTCGCGAAGGCGATGTCGCCATATTCGAGCACGGGCAAGCCGTCCTCTTGGAATTGCACGTACTTGGCACCGCCCGAGGCGATCGGCAGGCCGCGCACCGCCACGTTCGCATTACCTTCCCCGCCGGACGCCTCGGCGCGAATGCCCGGAATGTCGCGCAAGACGTCGGCCGCACTGGTCGGCGCGAACTGCTGCAGCTGCGTGCTGTCGAGCGTACTCACCGAGATGCTCGAATCAAACTTGGAGACCCGATTTGCCGTCGCCGTGACGACGATTTCAGAAAGCTGCAGACCTTGGTCCGAAGCCGCCGCCGGCGCGGCCCCTTCATCGCCGGTGGCAGGTTGCACGGGCGGCGAATCGGCGGCGAGGACGCGCAAGCTCAGCAACAAACCTAAGCCCGTCGCACCGAGCGCGGACGGGAGCGAGGTGCGGGCGGCGGGCGCGGATCGGCTAAGAATAATCCTCATGATGACTCCCCCTTGATGAACGCTCTTTTTTTGTTAACCGCGTCGTCCAATGACGAATGGCGGTCCTCTATTTCGTGAGCCTAAGCAAAATTGCAAACGATTGCAACAATCGATTGCAGCTGTCGCAACCGGCTGTCCAGCGCGTATCTGCACTTCGGTCGTCCAGATCGCGGGAAGCGCGCTAGTCCGCGGCGCAGCGGATCGCCAGCAAGAGCGCCCCGGTCAGGCCGCTCAGGTCCCCTAGATCGGGGGCGGTGATGTACTCGTCGAGCGTACCCCGCACCGGGCTCGGCGTCAGATAGCCGTTCAGCAGGCGTTGGGCGGACGCGCGGATATAGGGCAGAACCGCGCCATTGCTCATCACGCCGCCACCGAAAACCACGCGTTCACTCGAGACCATGAGGGCGAGATTGGCGGCGAGTTGCCCGAGATAACCACCGATGATCGCGGGCGCCTCGGCCTCCGCCGGTATGGCATCGAGCGGCGCCGACCAGCGCGCTTGGATCGCGGGACCCGAGGCCAGTCCTTCGAGACAATCACCATGAAAGGGACAAATGCCCGCGAAACTCAGGTCGCGCGGGTCGCGCCGCACGGCGATGTGGCCCATCTCCGGGTGCAGCAAGCCGTGTACGGGTCGACCGTGCACGATCAAACCGCCGCCGATCCCCGTGCCTACCGTGACGTAGGCGAGCGACTCGAGTCCCCGACCGGCCCCCAACGTGGACTCGGCGAGCGCCGCCGCGTTGACATCGGTATCGACGGCGACGGGTCGGCCGAAGCGTTGAATCAAGGGACCGGCGAGATCGACGCCGGTCCAACCCGGCTTCGGGGTCGGCAGAATGCAGCCGTACCGCGGCGAGCGTCGATCGACATCGATCGGACCAAACGAACCGATGCCGAACGCCTGTGCAGGCTCGAACGCGGCCTGCGCTTCGACGAAAAAATCGACCACGGCGGCGAGGGTCAGGGCGGGGGTAGTCGTCTCGATGCGTCGGCTCACCACTACATCGACGCCCCTGGCGAGCGCGCAGCGAAACTTCGTGCCACCTGCCTCGATGGCGCCTACCGTCGGCATGTCGCCGGCCGCCGCCATTAGTCCAGTGCAAACTCGAATTGCTCGAGCCCTCCAGGAGATGACAAGGCGAGCGTGTATGCGCCCGAGGCAAAATCGACCTGGAGTTCCGCCGATGCCTGCCCCGCGGTCCAGCGCAGATGCACGGCGGTCTCGGCCGAGGCAAGCCGCGCGAACGTACCTCCGAATGCCGGATGCTCGTTTCGCAGTCGGATTAGCCGGCACAGCTCCCGCACCACGGGACGTGCCAATGCGCTGTTGACCTCAGCCTGCGTATAGTAGTGGCGGTTGATATCGCGCCCCACCCCGGAGCGCGCCAGTAACTCCATGTCGTTGCTGCCCGCGAGCAGGCCGACGTAATAGACCTGCGGTACGCCGGGTAAGAAAAACTGCAGGGCCCGCGCCAGCAGGTAGCGCAGGTCATCGCGGTTCATCGCGTCGTAAAATGTGCAGTTCACTTGGTAGAGATCGAGGTTCGAGGCCGCCGCGCCGGTCGCTTGCCGGCTCTCGCCGGCGGTGTTCTGGTGGATCCGCTCCACCAGTTCGTCGAGTTCTGCGGCAGGTACCAATCCGGGTTTTGCCAGCGGTTGCGCGCGGTCGGGGCCAATGTCGATGATGCCGATGCCGTCGTGGGTGTCGAGCACGGTTATGGCATTGTGCGGACGGATGTCGATCCAATCGGCAAGATAACGACCGGTCCCGAACTCAAACGCATGCAGCAGCAGCGGTGGTAACGCGAAATCGTAGACTCGGTCTACGTGGCGCGCAATCTCGATCTGCTTGCGATAATAAGAATGAATCTCGACCAGCACTTCGATACTCTGGGCGCGCGCCTCGGCGGCGAGCGTGGCGATGAAGTCAAAAGTCTCCGGCAGCATGAAGCAACTGGTGCCAGCTTTTTTGATCGCGTAGCCGACCGCATCCAAACGGACCATCCGGATGCCGTTCGCGCCGAAAGTCGCCAGGATGTGTCGCAGGTACGCGGCGCCCGTGGGGTGCTGCACGTCGATGTCGATCTGGTGCGGCGTGAAGGTCGTCCAGAAAAACCGTACCGTCCCATCGGCGAGCGTGATGGCCGTGAACGGTGTGCCGGGGCGCGGTCGATAGATCGCCTGCAAGTCGCTCGGCGACGCCCCATGCGGAAACACCCGCTCGCGCGTGAGGAACAGGCCGTCGTAGGCCGAGGCACCCGCGCGCGCCAAGTAGTCACAGAACTGGGCCGATTCCCGCGACATGTGATTGACGATGAGATCAGCCATGACGTCGACATGCAGCGTCAAGCTCCGTACGTCTTCCCACGTCCCCAGGCGTGCGTCGACGCAGGCATGATCGATCGGGTCGAATCCGGCATCAGCGCCATCGATGGGTACGAAGAACGGCAGCAGGTGAACGCCGCCGAACAAGCCGCGCAGCGGCCCCCGCAGCAGCTCCCCGAGCGAAGCGAGCCCGGCCCCGGTCAAGCGATCCACATACGTGATCAGTTGTACTTGGTTTTTCATTGGTACCGCCAGTTCCCCCAAAGTGCGTTTACAACCGGCGGCCTCGCGCGTAGTCTGCAATCGATTGTAGCGAAGAACAAAAAGTTTTTCGTCAGTAAACGAAAAATGCGCGTGATGCAGTGATCTCGGGGGAGCCTCTTGCACGACCTCGCCAACGACCGAACGAACCAGCGGCTCATCAGGGCGCTCACCTGCCTCATGTTCCTCATGTTTGCCATGACAAGTGACGCCGTCGGCAGCGTCATTCCAGCGATCATCGCCGAATTTCACTTAACGTTGACGGCGGCGAGCGCCTTCCACTACGTCCCGATGGCCGCGATCGCTGCTGGCGCGCTCCTTTTGGGTTTTCTCGCCGACCGCCTCGGTCGCAAGCCAACCATTATCATGGGGCTCGCGCTGTACGGCGTGTCTTGCGGCTTGTTCGCGAGCGGACACCGCTTCGGACTTTTCGTCGTGCTGCTGGGATTCAGCGGATTGGGCGTGAGCGTGTTCAAAATCGGTGCGCTCGCTCTGGTGGGAGACATCTCCCGTTCTGGTGCGCAGCACACCGCGACCATGAATCTCCTCGAAGGCTTCTTCGGCGTCGGCTCAATCGTGGGACCTGCTGTCGTCGCGGGCCTGTTGAGCAAGGGACTCTCGTGGAAATGGCTCTATCTCTTGGCGGCCGGCATCTGCGCGGTGCTGGTGTTGATCGCGGCGCTGGTCCGCTACCCGCAGCCGCGCCGCGACATGGGCCACTCCCACGACCTGCGCACGACGCTACACATGCTCGGGGATCCGTTCGCGCTCGGATTCTCGGCACTCATCGGTCTGTATGTGGCCGTGGAAGTGGCCGTCTACGTATGGATGCCAACATTGCTGCTCGCCTATCGCGGCAGCCACGCCTGGCTCGCCACCTACGCGCTCACGATCTTCTTCGTGCTGCGTGCCTCGGGTCGCTTCCTTGGCGCCTGGGTGCTCGGCCGCTACTCGTGGACGGCGGTGTTGGCCGCTTTCGGGCTTGCGATTCTCGGCTGTTTCGCGGGCACTTTTTGGGGCGGCGTCGACGCGGCCGTGTTGTTGTTGCCGCTGTCCGGACTCTTCATGTCGACCTTGTACCCGACCTTGAATTCGAAGGGGATCAGTTGTTTTCCGAAGTCCCAGCATGGCGCCATCGCCGGTGTGATCTTGTTTTTCACTGCCGCGGCCGCGGCCTTGGGTCCGCTATGCATGGCGGCGATCAGCGATCGCTTCGGCGGCACACGTTACGGCTTCGTACTCGCTACGGGGTTTGCCCTCCTCTTAGCCGTCGGCCTCGTGATCAATTGGTTGGCGAATCCGACCGAAGCACGCTTGAGCACAGTCAATCAGTCCGAATACGCGCCAGCGGCGCGAGGCATCAGCCCGCCGTCCGGGGCTACTGCCCACTCGATTCCCGCACGATGACTTCGGCGGGCATGGTCGCCGACGGCGCGTCCATGCCGTCGAGTCGGCGAAACAAGAGTTCTACCATCATCTTGCTCCCGCGCGCGAGGTCCTGACGCACGGTGGTCAGGGTCGGGCTACAGTGCGCCGCGAGCGAAATATCGTCATACCCGACCACGGCGACGTCCTTCGGGACCTCGAGACCGGCCGCGCGTAATGCGCGAATCGCACTCACGGCAATGACGTCCGTTGCGCCGAAGATGGCGTCGAACTCGATCTTGCTGTCAATGAAGGCCCGCATGGCCTCGTAAGCGGCCTCCATCGTGAGCCGCGCAGGCACGGTGCGCGGCGGCAATGGCCCGCGCGGCGCGTGCTTGAGCGCTTCTCGGTAGCCGAGTTGGCGCAGGCGGATCTCCGGAATCGACGGATCCCCGAGAAATACGATCCGACGGCGGCCGCGTTTGACCAGATGTTCGACGACGGCTCGAGCACCGGCGACATTGTCGGTACCCACCGTGCAGTACGATTGTTGCTTCAGATGCCCACCCCATACCACCAATGGTTTGAAGGTGGCTGCGGCCGCTTCGATTGCTTCATGCTCGGTGCTCTGGCCTACCACGATGATGCCGTCGGCTTGTCGGGCGCCTATCAGGCGATCGAGCCAGCCAGCCATCGGCGGCAGCACCTTTTGCAGCAACATGCTGTGGCCACGTTGCGTGATCTCGTCGGCGAGGAATGCGAGAAACTCGACAAAAAACGGATCGGTGAGCGTTTGTACCGCTTCATGGCCCAGGGGAATCGCGACGCTGATCGTCTGGGTCCGCTGCAGCCTCAAGTTCCGCGCCATCGAGTTGACGACATAGTTCCGCTCATGCGCCACCTTCAGGATGCGTTCACGCAAGCCCTCGGCGACCAAACTAGAGCCGGCGAGTGCGCGCGACACGGTAGACACATGCACGCCGGCGGCGTTTGCAATGTCCGACATTTTGGCGGCAGTGGGACGGCGGCGCTTGGTCATTACCACCAGCATAATGGGGAAAGCCCCGGAAAGGGACTTTGCGTCGACGTTCCCGGCTTTAGCGTCCGAAACGCCACTCCAGTGAGCCGCCATAGAGCGTGGCGATGTTGTTGGGAAAACCTCGGAATTGGTCGACGGCGATGCCGAGTTCAAGACCACGCCAGAGCCGATAGGCTGCGGTCACGCCGAGGGTGACACCGCCGCCTTCGTGCGTCGTGTCGATGCGGTCGTCGAACCCAACGGCCGTGACCTTGGTGGCCCAGAAGTAGCCGCCGAGCCGTGGTTCGATCGTGAATCGCGGCGCCAGTTCGAAGTGACCAGTGTACGCCAGCGAGACGATGTTGCCGTAGCCGCGCAACGACTCCGTCGTGTCCCGCAGCAGCGGCGTCAGGTCAGCACTGGAGGCGATAGTACCGCGCAACTCTGCAACTTTCGCATCCCGATACGTGTAACCGAGTTCCAGCCCGGCGTAGGGCCTAAACTCATATCCCAGGAACACGGTGCCTGCGGTACCGGACGAGTCGGTGGTCACATTGACGCCATCACCCAGCGACGCGAGTCCCTGATCAATCTTGGTCGAGTCCACGCGCACCGGCATGCTGCCGACCCGGATGCCGGCATGGAGTCGATCTGTCCAATCCACGGGTGCGGCGGCGTCGTCCGATTGATCGGCGCGTGCGGAGCCTCCGACCACGAAGGCCAAGCAGAGAGTCGTGGCTGCGAAGAGCCGCCCTGCCGCGGCATGGCGCATCCGCAGTGACACCAGTACTCCGAGCAGCAGCAACAGCGGCCAGGTCAGCGCGCCACCGCCGGACTTCGCGGTCACTGTGACCGCAACCAACGTGGCGGAGAGCACGGCGGTCGCCGCAGCACTACCACCGTTACCCGCGCAGGTGAGCGTGTAGGTATAACTGCCGCTGTTCGCGGGTGTCACGGTTTGCGTCCCGCTGGTCGCTTCGGTCCCGCTCCAAGAACCGCTGGCGACACACGAGGTCGCATTACTGCTCGACCACGACAGCGCGGCCGAGGACCCAGCTGCGATGCTGGTAGGGCTCACGGCGATGCTGACCGTCGGTGGCGGAGTCGGTGCCAAAGAAACGTGAAAGTTGACCGATTCGGTGGACGCCGCCAGCGTGCCGTTGCCGCCAAACTTCGCGGTAAGCGTGGCATCGCCTGCCTGCGAGGGCGTGAGCGCGCAAGTGGCCATGCCGGCGGCATTCGTAGTCGCGGTGCAACTTGCGCTACCTAAGGTCAACGTCACCGTCTGGCCGGAGACACCCGTGGCCGGGTTCGCGGAGACGTCCGCCAACGACGCGACGACGTTCACGGCTTGATTGATCGTGCCGCCCTGCGGGCTGGTGTTCAACGACAGGTAGGTGACGTCCTTGCCCGCGGTCCAAGTGACCGGCACGGTGTTGGAGGTGAGCGTCGTCCCATTGACGATTGCGGTCGCAATGACCGTATCGCTGCCAGCCACGGATGCCGTATAGGCCATCGAGGCACTACCGCTGGACGCCGTGTCAGCAAGTTTGATCTGACTATTGACGCCATACACCAAGAAGCTCACCGGCACGCCGGCCAGCGTCCCGACATTTTGCAGTGTCGCGGTGAACGTTTGCGCGCTGCCCTGCGCCGGGTTAGGCGATACCACGGTCGGCGCCAGCGACAGCGACGGTGCGGGACTAGTCGCGGCGAACGAACAGCCGCCAGCGCTACTGGCGATCTTGTAGACCGTATCGAGATCTGCGACGTACAGGCAGCCATCCGGCCCCGTGACACCGACGTTCGGCGCATTCGCAGTCAGCAGGATGATTGGATTGCTGGGGTTTGCGAGCGGAACCTCCGCCATGGTCCCGCTCGAGGAATTCACGAGCAGGGATTGTGCACTACCGTCGGCGTTGATCGCACCGACCGCCACCGCGAACGTGGAGGTGACGCCTGCGACGGAAGTGACCGTTGGCGTGCCCGAATTGGTGCCGGAGATCTGTTCGACGGCCGCGTTCGGAGTGATGTAGTAGCCACTGACCGCATAGAGCGTTCCGTTGGGCGCGAACGCCATGCCACCGTTGGGGGTCGCCGGCAGCGTGGCATAGGTGACCACCGCGGTGGGAGCGTTCGCATTACTATTGGCAGGATCGATCACCCGGAAAATCGACGCGTCGTCCGAGCCGCCGCCCGTACACTCGTCGTCGAAAAACAGATCCCCGCTCAAGGGATCGACCGTGAGACCCGCGGGACACGTGAGCCCCGAAGCGACAACCCGCAATTGGGCGCCGGTCGTGGGATCGACTTGCACGATCTCGCCGCCTTCATTGCCCACGGTCGCGTACACGCTGCCATCCTTGCCGTAGACGAGTTTGCCGAGAGCGGGACTGATGGTGCCGAGAAGGTTGCCAGTCGACACCGCACCGCCGGCGAGGCCGGTCTGGTAAATGGCACCCGACAGGAAATCAGAAACCAATACGGTGCCCGAGGAGGTAAAGGCAGGATTATTGCCGCCCGGGCAGCCGATGTTGCTGCCGCCATAGTAGAGGTTCGCGGCCGACGGTAAGCCGGTGAGAAAAGGTGTCACCGTGAACCCGGTGGCTGCCACGGGCAGTGTTCCGACTCCGCAGGCGGTGCTGGTGCTGCCGCTATAAGTGACGCTTCCTGTACCTGGTATCGCCAAGTTATCGTCAGTTACGTCGATCGCCGAGAAGGTCACCGTTTCATTGACCTGATCCGTTGCCGAAAATTGAATTTGTCCGTTGGCGTCGGTCAGCCCGGGCGTAGGGCCCGTGATCACCGCGTGCGCACCGGCATCCGAAATCGTCACGGCCTTGCCGGGTGACGGGCGATTCAGCGCATCTTTGAGCGTGACGATGATGGTGGCCGGCGTCATGCCGTCCGCGGGCAGCGTTGCCGGGCTCACGCTAATGCCGGCGCTCGCGGCGGGAGGAACACCGAACACCAGAGTGATGGGTGGGAAGACGATTCCGTCGGTAGTATCCGTGGCGGTCAGCGTGAGGGTTTCCGCGGTCAGGTCCGTGATGCTGAATGCGACTGCACCGCCGTTCACGCTCGATATGCCGGTCGCCGGCGAGATCACGGCGTTGGCGCTGTTGGCCTTCAGCGTTACCGTCTTGCCGCTCACGGTATGTCCATTCCCGTCGACCAGGTTCACGAGGACACCACCCTCGGACGTGCCGTCCGCCGGGACACTGTATGCCCCGTTCGGCAGAAAGCTCACCGTACCGGGCTGCACCAAGGCATTGACGATCGACAAAGAGGCATCCACGGGTCCGACCGCCGTCCCGCTCAACAAGCGGTTCAGGACGTTCAAATTCGGCGAGCCCAACCCGACGTGAGCAAAGTCGCTGCCCATGGAGGCGGCGCTATGGAATGCTCCCGTGGCAGCGAACGGATACACGGACGCATTGAAGCTGCCTAGATTCTTACCCTGCGCCTGATTGATCAAGGCGGCGAACGCAGCCCATTCGGGCGCGGCCAGGCTCGAGCCGCCATTCAATTCGCCGGTGGGGCACCCGCCGGCATCCGCTTCGCAAATAATCACACCGTCGGCGGGATCTGCGAGAACGGCCACATCCGGCACGGACCGCATCGAGGCGCCGCTCAATCCCTGTTGGTAGCTGGGCTGGCTGAAATAACGGCTCACGCCAAAACCGCCCTGACCGGTCGCCGGCGTGTTCATCGAACCATCCCACCACGTTTCGGAACCGTAGGTATATCCGGGTCCGAATTGGAACGAGGTTCCCCCGACTGCGGTCGCATGCGGAGAATCGGCGGGCACCGAGATGGTCTCAGCACTACCGTCAAGGCACGTGCTGCCGTTATCGCCGGTCCCGTTGAATACGCTGATACCGGACGCCGCCGCGGCTTGAAGAACGCTGTCGATACCCTCGGCCTCGGCCTGGGATACTTGATCCTCGCAGGATGCCCAGCTGTTGCTGATGATGGTAACGCCATTGTTGATCATCGCGTTGAAGACTGCCGTATAGCTGCTCGCCTGACCGTTGAAAGGCGCCTCATAGACGACCACTTTCGCTCCGGGCGCCTGCGTCATGATCGTATCGATATCGAGTAATACTTCGGGTTCTCCGCTGCCCGGCGATGCCACGCCGCCGTTGACGGAGACCGTGCTCAGGTTGTTGATTTGCGTGGCCGGAACGCCGAGCAGCGCCAGGTAATCGCTGACATCGCTGGTATTGAAGGAGTCGAATTCCACGAGCCCCACCGTCTGACCCGTGCCGTCAGGTACGATCGGCGACGTCGCTGCGACCACTGCCGCGGCGTTTCGCCGGGCCTCCCTCTTCTTCACTTTGTTGTAGGCCGAGACGACGTTGCCGTAGCCGAACGTCACCCCCTCCGCGGCGCAGAGGGCGTTGGCTGCGGCCGCGTAAGCGACAAACGCCGGGTGGGCGTAGCCCAAGAATTGAACCAGACAACCGAGTGCAACGTCAAAATCGATGAAGGCCGACACCAAATTCTTGCAGGGCTGCTGTTGGTTCGCCACCGCAACACTGCCGTGATTCTGACCACAGGCAGAGTCTTGCAGGTAAGTTTTTGCGAACACGGGCTGAGATGCCGAAAACGTGGCAAGGCCTCCAATGGCGAACACATGCGCCGCCACATCCCGTGGTAACGCCGGATCCCAGTTGTTGGCGAAATACAGGCGATCACCGAGATCGTAGTCGTCCAATTTCAATTTCAGCGCTCGCTCGACTGTCGCGCGCGGCGCTCGAACCGTCAGCGTCATCCGATTCTTTGAACCCTTGATCAGTTCGAATCCCGCGGCTCGCAGATACGTCGATACGCTGGAATAAGCTTCGCGCGTGGGGCCGAATGAGTTGGTGATCCGCGACTGGCTCAGAAAATGGCGAAAATTCGACGAGCGCGGGTTGTACACGTCGGCGAGATATTGCTCGAATCCCGCTTGATCGTCCCGTTTGAGAACCAGAGTCAGCGTCAGGCGCGCGTGCCCGCTGCGCATGTTGTTGGCCGGCGCCGAAGATCGGTCGTGATCGATCGTCGCGTTGGCCAGCAGCTTCAGTACGTGTCCCGGCAGGCGGACGAAGCCGTTGCCGGGGTCGGGCCCCACGCTGGGCTCCTCGCCATGCGAGTCGCTCGCCCCGCGTTCAGGGGCGCTGTCCGGCGTCGACTCGGCAGCGCCGGTGACAACGAGACGAGACGGGCCGGCAACTGCGGGCGGATCGACTAGCGCAGCCGCCTGAACAGGTCCTATGCCGTAAGCGAATGCGGCGCTAACACTCATTCCAAGCACGGCGCCGCCGAATAAGCGGAAAGATACATACGCCAGACATCTGAAGGCCGGAGGCCAACGTCGGTGTGCACTTGTTGTCTGTCCGCTGCCCACCGGGCGTCGCTGCAATGTGTTCATCCGCATCCCTTTGATCCGGCGAGTTACGACGGTTTCAGGGAGTGGCGAAAAAAGACCAAACATCACGCCATGGGAGTTATTTTTTTTGCTCCGTCCCGTCCCGGAGGATCTCGATCTGCCAGCGGTACTCGGGCGCGGTCACGTCGGCCGCTTCGGCAGCTCTGAGCGAAATCGTTCGGATTCCGGAGCCGAATGCTTCCGCGGGTACGGTAGCTTCGACGAACCGGTAGCGACCCGCTACGCGAACCGCGAGATCGGATACCGCGAACACCCGACGACCCGCAGCATCATCCATTTGAAGTGCGTACGACACCTCCCGCGAGGGTCCTGGCACCTCGGCTTGAAGCCTCACTGCCGAAGAACCGGATACCAGGCGTACAACCGGCCTCGAACCGCCGCGTTCCGTAGCCGCGAGCAGCGTGATGCTCGGAACCGGCGCGTCTGTGTCGGGCGGCGGCGGAGCGGGGCGAACCGTCGGCATGGCAGCGCCGAGCGGCGTTGGCGCGCTCGCGACCGGACGAATGCCCAGCCGCCACTGCGGAATCAACGCGACGGCAGCGATGCCGGCCGCGAGCAATGACGCGACCGGCAGCATTCGCTTCGAATTCCAATGCGCCCGCCGTGCCGGCCGCCCCCGCTCCGACAGTTCAACGGGACGCTGCGCCGCGAGGGCACGAGCGACTCGCAGCGACGCCATTCGCGCCGGCGTGGTCAGCACATAGCGCTCCATCGCTTCGCGCTCCGTCTCCGTCAGCCGCCCCCGCGCATAATCGTCGATGAGGTCGAACTCCTCCTCGCGCAGTCGTTCAGCGACGCCGTCCTCCATCAGGATCGCCTCCTCCAGGCGCGCGACATCCTCGGGCGTCAATTGACGGAGAAGCAGCTGTCGCAATCGACGGTCGAGTGTTTGGGTCATGGCCCCGTGTCGCCTTTCGCACTGCTCTTAGTGTTCGAATTGGGCATTTCATCTTGGGGTGACGTCGAATCGGCCGGTTCGCGCTGCAAGCGCGAGCGGACGCACTTCTCGAGGGCTGAACGGATTCGGAGCGCGCGATTGCGCAATGCATTCAGCGTCACCCCCGAGTTCTCTGCCAAGCGCTGGCGACGCTCGACGCGTCCGGCGCCGTCGTCGGCCGCGTAATACTCCAAGATGAATCTCGCCGTCTCTGTGTGCAACGAATCCAGGCAAGCGCGCAAGGCCGGTACGGCCGGATCAGGCTCCTCGTCCGGTCGACTCAACTCGAGTTCGCGCGTTGCTTCCAAGGCCACCCGCTGTTCCTTCCTTTGACGACTGTCCTCTTCGAGCACCAGCAGCCTCGCGATACCCAGTGCGTAACGTTCGGGACTGTCCACCGGTGTGCCATCCGCAAGCCGGCGGGCCAGACGATCGAGGCACTGATCGGCGAGCGCCTCGGCCTGTGCCGGAAAGCGGATCCGAAAGAACGCGACCAGACGCATGCGCAAACGCTCATAGGCGAGCGCGCCCGCATCGGAGCCTGCCAGGCGCCCGAGCAAAATGTGGAACCATTCCGAGAAGCGCGCCGCGGGGAGTGACGGGTTTTCAGACGCGGCTTCGTCAGGGGAATCCACGAGTCCTCGCAATGACCTTGTAGGATAAGATGCGCCTCATCATACGGGCCGCTTCCGCGACTGTCGCCGGCTCAATGGGGCAAAACCAATCGCGCTGGCTGTCCCACTATTGCCAGTCGCCTTGTAATTCGTATCCCGCCCAGTAGTAGGGAAGTTGCCAGCGAGGATCGGCGGCCATCTCGTGACGAGCGAGCCGTAACGCTTCTGCCGGCCTTTCGCCTTTTTGCAGCAGCCCGCTGTAAAAATACGTCACGAATTCGGCGGCAGCCTGGTCGTCGACAGGCCAAAGGCTGACCAGAACCCGACGCGCTCCGGCGTAAAAAAACGCCCGCGACAGATTGAAAGCACCCTCCTCTCCGACCCGCGCACCCGCCGCGGTCTCGCACGCGCTGAGCGTGACCAGCTCGGCGGGGATCTCGAGATTGTAGATGTCGTTCATGCGCAAGAAACCATCTTGTGGATGCCCGGTCGCATCGAAAAGTGACAGCACGATGCCGGACAACTCAGGATGGCGCAGGTCGAGCAGCGCATGGGTCGCGAAGTGGACCAGCGAATAGTTCCGCCACGCCGCCTGCATCGCGACTTGCCGGCTGGCATTGAAATCCAAAGCGACCCAGGTCGATGCCTGAGGAAGCAGCCCCGAAATCGCTTGCGCTTCGTCGCGTGAATGCCGCAGACGGGGTAAATCAACCCCATCGACGTCAGCGGCCGCGCGCGCCGCATCGGAGCTGGTTTGCGCTACCGTCTCGTACGGCCGCGGTTGCAGCCTGGGGTCATCGGCGGTGAACACGGGATCGGCCATCACCGCGAGGGTCGGCGCTCCCGGCGGCGGCGCTTTGCGGGCGCGCAGCAGACGCACGGTCTGAATCGATGGCAGATAAACGACCGTATGTCGATCGGCCAAGGGGCCTGTGTTGCCGCCTTCAGTGGAACTCAGGATGTCGAAAGGAATGAGTTCCAATTCACCGTCAGCGACAACGATCAGATTTTTTCCGGCCAGCGATCGACCTGCCGGCCCAAGTATTCTCTTGCCCAGTTCTTCGCTCAGCGCGTGCACGGCTTGGATATTGGCCGCATCGAGAACTGGCAGCGCCTCGATCGAAACATTGGCAGCCGTCGCGTGACCGGCAGCCAATGTGCCTCGCAGCTCGTCGGCCAGAGGCTCCAGACTCGAACGGCCCGGCAATGCGAAGCTGCGCAGAGCGTTGCAGGACACGACCCACAGATAGCTGGTCCGCTCGCCCAACCAATACTCGAGCAGCACAGTCTGCGAAGTTAGCAGCTGACTCTGGATCTCATGCAGCGTCAACCGTTCGGGGTTCGCGAGCTCCGCGTAACGAGGACTGCTGCTGCGGATGCGGCCACGAAGCTCATCGAGTTGCAGACTTGCCTTATCTTCCTGGTCTTGCAACTGAGTCTTGACCCGCTGCGGTGCATTCAAGGGCATGGTCGATATTCGGTAGGCCGTTGCATGCAAATGATCCTCGGTGGAGCGTTCCTTCTCCAATAGATCGGCATCAACGCCGTGGTCGATGGACAATGTCCGTTCGGAAAGCATGTCCTGCAGAGTTCTCGCGCGCGCACGTTCGCTGACTTCGAGTGCGGCAGCCGCGAAGCCACGGCCAGGATGCCTGCGATCGAGTTGCATCAGAATTTCGATGTACAACTCGTAGTACGAGCGCCGCGAGGAGAAGAAACTGGTGCGCAGGCGTGCGTCGTTGATTTGCGTTCGCTGGCTTTCGATGACCTGCAACGCCGCTTCGATGAGTCGCTTCGCTTGCAGAAGGTCGCCCGATTGCTGCGAGATACGCGCAAGGCTGCCCAAAGCGAACGGCTCTGAATTCGAGTCGCTTGATTTGCGCGCCAGACGAAGCGCCTTTTCATACCACGAGCGGGCCAAGGACGGCTTTCCCTCGCCGCTATCCAGGTCGCCAAGCGCGAGGTCAGCGGCGATCTCCGCGGCGGTTCCGTTTTCAGAACGGGCCAAGTCCAAAGAGGCGTGGAATCGGGAGCTAGCTTCGCTCCAATGGCCGACGGACATGGCGCATCGTCCCAAGCCCTCCAAAGCGTGGGACTGCTCGCTTTGATAATGGTTTGCCGCGCTCAGATCATAGGCGCGTTGAAAAGCGCGCTGGGCCTCGGCTGTTTGTTTATTCGCGAGCAGGAGAAAGCCCTTATTCCAAAAGAGCGAGGCCATGCGGTAGGAATTGCCGCTCGATGCCCACAGCGCCTCGGCCTTCTCGTAGGACGCCCGGGCTTGGTCGTTGTCGCCGAGCAAGCCATAGAGTATTCCCAGATCGGACCACGCCATGCCTTCCACCATGGGATAGGGTGTCGTCCGCAATTCGGCGAGTGTCTCTTTATATCCATCCAAGGCAAGCGCGAGTTCCCCACGTGTCAAATGGATCGAGGCTACGGCTTCCTCGGCAAAAACGGCGCCCTTGCGATTGCCAACCTTCTGGGCGATGGTTCTCGCTTCCTGCGCATCCTGCAGGGCCTTGCTCGTTTCTCCCAGCTTGCGGTACACCGGACTGAGATTCCCCAGCAGCCAACCCTGTGATACCAGGTCTTCGTCGTTTCGGTAAATCGACAGAGACTTCTCTCCGAATTCGGCCGCCGCGGCGTAGTTACCTTGGTAACCGGCGGCCGAAGACAGCACACGGAGTGCCTGAGCCCTTTGCGCAAACACGATGTTCTGATTGTCAGAAATGCACGGGGCGTCCAATGCAGCCTGCGCCATGCGCTGCGCGTCGGGGTAGCGCGAAACATCGAGCAGGAAGCGAGCTTCCCCTATGCGGGCGATCTGGACGCCGCAGGAGTCCGTGGACGCCTGCCATTCGGAAGCTGCAAGATTATATTTGGCCACGGTCGCGTCGGTAGCATCGTGCTTGCTCGCAGCCCGGTCGGCTTCCGCTTCCGCCAAGGCGACCTCCGCGGCGATGCGATGGCGGTCCGCGTCGGTCTCGAGGTGGGCGCCCCCCAACGCGACTTGGAACTTGGATACGGCATCGGTCTGGCGCGGTGCAACTGCAATCGTCCAATCGCCAGCCGCCGCAAGGGTCAGGGATAGTCTGGCGAAGCGACCTGCATCACTTTGAATGAACGGATAATCGCGCTTGGCGCCGTCGATCGAAGTCACCCGGACCGTGCCCTCGGTTTGCAGTACCGACAACTCGACTGCCTGGCCTGAGTCCACGTGGATGCGGTACTGCCGGGAGCCGCCGGCATCCACCTGTTCGGTGTACGTAGTTCCAGGTCGCAGGAAACGGGATTGCGTCTGCTCCTGTGAGACTGCGGGCTGGCAAAAGACAACTAGGATGCCAATGGCGGCTATCGTTGAGGCGTGTTCTCCTCTCACGCAGCGGGCAACATCACGGTAAGGCAACCAATTACTCCTGCAGCAGCGGCCGGCGCCGGTTTGTCTTTGGCCGACGTCCATGCCTGCTCACTCGCCACGGCAGTTGCCCGGGCACAGCCATGGTGCCTGATTGAACGTCGCACCCGCAACGAATGTCGGACTAGTGATTCCGGAGCGTCAGTTGGAGCGGCTCGGCGAGCCGAGCGTTCGGCCGCTATCCCGAAGAGCAGCGAAGCCAAGCGACAAGTGATCGAGACATCGGAGGCAGCGAGCGGTCGCTGCACCACTTATGTTAAGGGAGTCGGAGCTCTTGCAGCGGGGATTTGCCGTCGTCGCCGGCGTCTCGCAGGCGCGGGACCGAAACTCAGCTCCGCGCTTCGCCAGTGATGGTCTCCAGATTGATTCCAGCCTACGCCGGACTGACGTGGCGAAACATATGCCGCCGCGCTTCAGCGTCCAAGTCTGTTTTGAACGTATATTTGTCCTTTAAGCCGTTCGCGCGTACCGCTGCCGGCCGAGCATTGATGACTTCGAACCAGCGCTTCAAGTGCGGAAAGCTGGTCCACGCGTCATCCCCGAGGATGAACGGCAACGCGCGCGCCCAACCCCACGCAGCCATGTCGACGATGGTGTAGCGTTCCCCGAGCAGATAGGGTCCGTGCGCCAGTTGCGCATCGAGGATACCGTAGTGCCGGCGCGCCTCGAATTGATATCGCTCGTGCGCGTAGTCGAGTCCCTTCGGTGCATGATGCTTGAAATGTACGGCCTGACCGGAGTAAGGCCCGATCCCGGTCGCAATAAACATGAGCCAGGACAGCATCTCACCCCGAGCTTTGGGGGTGTTGTCAGGCAGGAATTGGCCGGTCTTCTCCGCGAGATAGAGCAAGATTGCGTTGCTGTCGAAAACACGCGCGTCGCCATCCGTGATCGCCGGCGTCTTGCTGTTCGGATTGATCGCCACGAACGCGGCATCGAACTGTTCCCCCTTTCGGGTATCGACGGGGACGACCTCGTACGGCAGGCCCGATTCTTCCAAGAACAGCGCCACTTTGGCTGGATTGGGCGAAGGATGGTAGTAGAACTTGATCATGGGATAGGTGCCTCGTCAGAGATTCGATGATGTGGGATCAACCGGCTGGGTTGGCGTCATACGGGGTGCACGTCGGATCTAAAGGCCTCGATGCGCCGCATGCCGCTCCCCTGCGAACGATGCAAGCTGATTGTATCCGAAGGGTCTGTGCGATTGTCACCGGATTCGGTTCTGCTCGCGGTCACCCAGACGCGAAATATTCGGCCTGAGCAGCCGGTCTATTCAGTATGCGTTTATCGACCGGACCGAGCTTGTTCTGGCGCCGCGACTCTGGCACTCCCGGTGCGATGATCGCCCTGTACCGCGGCGTGCGTTCCATGTTGCCTCAGTGTTTGGAGTCACGCACTCCGCATAGGCGGCTTGCGGCGCCGTGCGCAGGCGGCACTCCGCGTTTGCGCTAGAATGTGGCTCTCACGGCCCATGCATTGACTTCCGAGGGCGCTCCCGCTCATGTCCGTCGTCGAACAACAACCGGTGCCGAACGACGCGTTGCTCAGGACCTATCGCGGCGGCAATCGTCCTGAGCTCTGGGGTCATTACCAAGATTGTTTCGCTGTGCGAGTAGATCGCGCCGTGACCTTGAGTCAATGGGTTGTTGCGTTTTACACCTCCCCCGTGTTTCGCATCGAACGATTCATCTTGCGTCTCCTGGCCAAAGCTCCGTCACTGGATCAGCAGGCCCAGGATGTCGTGGAGGGCCGCCGCGAGACATTCGCCGTTTGGGTTGTGGGCGCGCGCACGACGGATCAGCTACTGATGTGCGACCGTTACGGCAAGACGCGCTCGTGGTTCCGGGTGGTACCCCAGGGGACAGGTCGGACGCTTCTGCAGTTCGGCTCTGCGGTGGCCGCGCGCCGCACGGCAGATGGCGCAGCCGTAATGAGCGGTCGGTTCAAGGCCTTGCTAAGGTTTCACAAGAGGTACTCGATACTCCTGATCGGCGCGGCGAGGAATCGGGCTTTGTCACGATAAAGGTGGCGCGGAATCCCATCGCTATATGAGGCACGTAGGACTTTTCGCACACGCGCCAATGCTGCTGGAGAAACGGCCCGCGTAAACCTTGCATCTCATTGGCCGTTGTATAGCTGAAGGACTCGAGATGCGGGCATTGGACGCAAGTCGTTGAGTCGTGGTCAGGTCGTTTCAAAAGGTGATGTCATGAAAGCTAAAGCACGAATTCACAAATTGTTTTTGGGGTTGGGTGGTCTGGCTGCCCTGGCACTCAGCACCGGCACCGCATTCGCGGAGCCGCATGCGGGCGGCGCGCACTTCGCCGGCGGCGCCCATTTTGTCGGCGCGCGGCCGGCTTTTCGCGCGGGCTGGCACGGCCGCTATGGCTGGTACGGACCCGCCTGGGGCGGCCTGGCGCTAGGGCTCTCATTTGCCGCGTTGCCGCTCTACTACGACACCTACTGGTGGGGCGGAGTGCCTTACTACTACGCGGGCGGGACTTATTATATGTGGGAGCCGAGTTCGGCCGAGTATGTGACGGTCGCACCGCCTGCCGGCTTACAGTCGCAAGTCGCGGACCAAGCGCCCGCGGGGGCGCAGGCTGGACAGACGGCTAACGCGGGCACCAACGCTCAGCCGGACGCTCAGTTGCTGGCATATCCCAAGAGAGGCCAGACGCCGGAGCAGCAGGCTGCCGACAAGACGGCGTGTCAGCAATGGGCCTCGCAACAGGCTCCATCGAGCAACCAGCCTGACTTCGCGCGGGCGGAGAGTGCCTGCTTGGCGGGTCGCGGCTACAGCGTCGGGTGAGCGTGTTTTGATGATTGAGGCCGGGAATCTAGGGAGTGGATAATGGCTGCGCAAATCGCTAGCCTTGCGTCCACTCCCATACCCTTGTGCTTGTAGGATCAGTGGTCAGTGCTCATGCCATGTAAAAAGTTTCGTCTTGATGCCGCCGTCGCCGCGCTCGCGGCCATTACAGTCGGATGCGCAGCGACGCCCCATACGCCGCCCACGGCTCTTGAGAATCTGACAAGGGTCGAGAACCTTCCGGGCAAGGCCGCCTGCTTCTGGAAGTCCAACTTTCAGGGCGATTGGACCGTGCTGAATGATTCGACACTGATCGTGCATGCGCCGCTACCAAAGGACATCTATGTCATCAAGCTGTTCGAACCGGTATTCAGCCTGAGATTCAAGGAAGGGCTCGGCCTCGACGACCGCGAGCACACGGGCCAGATCTGCAACGCTGGCGATGATTACCTGCTAGTCCCGGGTTGGCAACCTCCCCGGGTGCCGATCGTTGCCGTGCACGCACTCACGACGGACGAACAGGCCCAATTACTTCAGGCCGCGGGCAAGCCCATACCAAAGCCGCCGACGGCCAACCAGCCTGCGCCGCCGAAGAACTAAAAGAAATAGCGGCAACGCTGTTCTGTACAAACCGCTGATCCGGTCAATGCCTGGACTTGACCCCAACCTGCCGGTCACGAGCGTCCGGTAACCGGCACTGAGATCTCACCTCGGCGCCTCGGAATTTCCCTGATATTCGGCTGGCGTAGGCTCTTCGTGAACCAACCTGAAGGCGCGACTCAACTGCAGGGTTTTCAATACGAAATAAAATCCTGAATACTTATTATTCGAGCGATCA
>Ga0116228_10000835_pt1 | contig 24407 bp, 11 predicted proteins | sample S1TSphfallax_2_FD_89694 | JGI IMG/M metagenome (GOLD analysis project Ga0116228, IMG submission 89694) | Host-associated microbial communities from peat moss isolated from Minnesota, USA - S1T2_Fc - Sphagnum fallax MG | ecosystem: Host-associated > Plants > Peat moss > Unclassified | place...
AAAAATTCCATCAAAACCCTTGTCACCATCATTGTTTTCATATTTTATTGGCAACATTAACCCAAGTGGGATCACTTTGGCTAAATTTATCAAGCGAGTAAAGTTGGCACTAACCAAATGTGATCTTGCTTTTTAAGGGTTTCATCCAAGTGGAGGTTAGTTCATCCATAATTTAGATGATAATCATGTTTCATCCATCAAGATCACTTAAGACAATGTGAAGACGAAACAACAATTTCAATGGTCATCTTTGTCCTTATGAGTGGACATGTGGTTGAACATTGAATAATAATTCGTGATTAGACCATAAGTTATAACAAACTAAATTTGTTGTATAATCAATCATGAATTGACTTAAATTCAAGGTAGTTTTGACTCTTTAAATTGTTTGTGATTTTCAAATTAATCAATTTGCATACTGAATTGATTTCTAAATTTGAAATGGAGTTCATTTGAAGTTTCCACCACATCTTCATATGAAGTTGAATTTGCAAGTCATTTGCATTACTGAAGTTTTATAAAAGATACTAATAAATGTGGGAAAAATTAGTTGATTCTAAAACATTGAATGCTTATAATGGTTGTTGGATTTAAGTTTCAAATGTAGGCACCTCCTTTTGCCTTTATGTTTGCCCTATTACTAATCCACATGGAACAAAAACCCCTTATCCCCCACCACATCCCTTCATATTATACCCCTTACATCCCATAGGCAAACCATTCTATGATACATGATTATAGACATTATCCTTACTTCCCATTCTCCAAGTATGTCCTTGTTTTCATTTCCCATTACTTCACCACCATGGCTACTTTCCCTTATTGTCCCATATACACCCCCCTCTTTGAACCCCAACCTCATGCCAACCTATGATACCTAGTTATCAAATCTTGTTGATTCCCAATTTATCATCGAGATCATAGCCCCAAACCTTATTTCATCCATAGTTAATCCATAAAACTTACATTCCATTCCCCAAACCATGCCACACCCCATTTCATCCCATGATTCATATTTGGTGCAACAAATACCTTGTCAATCTTGTGGTCATGAATTCACCCATCAAGGTTTATCTCAACACCTCCATACATGTCAACCACTACATATTATTTTCACATGCTTTCCAAAGTTTCATGCTTCAACCTCCATCCCTACCCCTCCCCTCACAAGCTAGGATTGGCTTTCAAATTTCAACATCATTGGGGCCTTCCATTTAGATTTTCTACACTTGCATATATTCATGCATCCCCACCACCTTATAGTGGGAAGTACAACAAGCTATATGACTCCCCTTGGTTAAGTTGGCACAAAACCCTTTCAACATTGCAACTTGGCATTTATTGTTGTTATTTTCTTTTAATGGTGTTTAGTGTTACCCCTTAAGGAGGATTGGTATATCATTAACAAGACAACAACAACTTAGATGCAAATTTGCTTGATTGCCTTGGTGGAGGTGGCAACTTTTAAATAACACAACAAATTTGTGATGGGAATTTCACTTTTAGTTAAAGTTAGCCATCAACACTACTCAAAAAGGACAAGTGAACTAAGCAACATGGTTCACACAACACTTGCACCAAGGTATTGTACTAGTGCAACGAAAAATATGAAAGGTACGAAGTAGGAAAAGTGGGACCTATTCTAACAATGGTAGCAAGGCATTATGCAAAGGTAGAATACAATAATGATAATGATTGATAGCCTATTGGATCTTTTATTGTGAGAAAGACCAAATGGAAAGGACCTTTGAAAGTTCCAGTCAATGGGGTGCACTTGATGAAACCTATGATTATTTAGAAGGAGACATGATAAACAATTGGGAAACAAAAAAAAATTCTATGGGAATTAAAAGAACCCCAGTTAACTCCAATCTAAGCGGGGGATACATCCATGGAAGAAGCAAATGTGCAAAAGGAAATGGCTATGTTTCAAAGTGTTGTTGTAGCAACAATGGTTCCAAAGCCATAGAAGAAAACATATCCCATTATAGTGTTCCAATGTAATAATTCAAAGCATGAAGAGGTGGATGTTGTCATCGAAATAGACTAGTAGGAAAAAAAGATTTGGTATTATTAGCAACAAGGAGAGATGGTGAGATAACTTAATGAAGTTCCCATGCCTATCAAGGAGTTGGAATAATAACAAGAAATAATGGTGAGGAAGAAATGATGATGATGAATTGGTAGTTTTGGACTACAAGCTTCCACATGTGATAAAAAAACAAAAGAAGTGAACTAGGCAGAAGAAATGAAGATTACAGAAGAAGAGTTGGGTAAACCATCGGCTAAACAATTAGTTATTTTTCCAATTAATTATTAAGTACTACATATTAATTATTAATTATTAATTTATTTGAATGAATCAATTTAAAATTAAAAAAATATTTTAAAAATTAATTCAAATAGTTAATTTATGAATAAGTAATTAATTAATTAATTAATTATAAAGTTAACTGATTCATAAAAATATTAAGTTCAAATAATTAATCATCAATTCAAAAATTCAGATAATTAATTCACATATATAATTATCAAATAATGATTTATTTGGTAGTATAATTTACAAAATTAAAAATAAACATAAGGGAGAACATTTTCTCTAGTTGCAACCCAATTTTCAATTAATGTGTAACTAAAAGATTTAAACCATAAGTTTTGTGCTTGAACCTCATTTCACAGACTATATAAAGAAAGGTTTTCTCTTGTGTGCTCACATTAAAATACATTTGTCAATTTGGGATGAACATAAATTAGTTAAACCTTAAAGATTAAACATAAAATAAAATAAATATTTCCATTATTGCTTTTTAGTTCACCTACACTTCTACCTTCCTAACTACCCTTTTACTTTGTTACCTACTTGCCCACTTAGCTAAGTAAGTAGCTAGTACTGTTTTTTTTACCTACCTACCTATTTAATTAGGTAAGTAGGTATGTAGTGTAAATGGGCATGTACGTAGGTATGTTGTACCTACTTAGTTTTAACCACCTACCTACTTACCTACCTATGCCTATGTATTGACTTACCTAGCTACTTAAATATATATTTATTTTAGTTTTCAAAATTCAATTAGTATGCCACATGGCAACTTTTGACCACCTTATGTGTCACAATCTAAGACCATTATAAATGAACGATCATAATGGATTGTGGAAATCAATATTAAAAAAAAAATCATCCACAATGCCCCATAATGCCATGTGACGTTAGAATGATGTTGCCATGGTAGTTGCAAATTAGTTGCATTAGAATTACATGATAATTGTTCCTTTATAGTTCTAATTGAGTTGCAAGAGTTGCATATGTACATGATTTCACATACGATAAATTGCATTTGATGTTGCAACTTATGCAATTTATCCAATAACACTCACTCATAAAAATACATTGAGTTGCAAATGGGTTGCAAATGGTTATTGCAACTCAAAAACCCAATTGCAAGGCTAATTGCAAATCACCCCATTTTTTCATAATGTATGTAAACATTGGTGAAAGTAATATGCCACATGAAAGATTACATTAAACATGCTTTCAATGCATTATTTGTAAGGAACAAATACTTCGAATACTTATATTGTCAAATGTTGAAATAATGGGCATGAAACTATGTTTTCTGAGTGACATGTTGCGTATAATCAAGGAAGTGAATACGTGGTACCACAAATTTCCAATCCAAAAGCTTATCATCTCATCTTTTAATTAACAAATTGTCTCAAAGTTTGATTGTCTCCACCATTATTGGGAACTGTCACAAGCTTGAAGATTTTTGTGTAGATGTGGATGATCAAGGACTTGGAATTTGGGGAATATTTGACAAATAATCATTTGTGGATACATTGTTTTCAACAACAAATGTAGGTATGGAAACATGGAGGAGTTAATTAATTATTTAGGTGTGTTTGCTATTTGATACTATTGCTGATTAAAGTCACATACCAAAAGTATTACTAGAAAAATCTTAGTGCTCCAAATTCATGAAGGTGTGTTGCATGGTACAGTGAACCAAAAAAATTGTCACAATTTTGCAATTTGTAATTTGAATAGAATTTGAAAATTTTGGGGACATAATGGAAAAGGTTTAATAGTCAGAATGTGTAATTAAAGGTGTATCACATCTTAATCTATCTTATGAAATTAGTGCAAATAATAATGATGCAATAGTCATTTGGAGTACATTTGTAACATGCAATTGGTTCTCACAAAGTCATTATTTAACAAAAGGATTAAGGACTTCTTTTAGTTGAAAAATTTCAATAAAAATTTGTAGATCAATATATATATGTACAAAGAACAAGCTTCCATTGAAGTTTTTTCCAATTGATTTAAATCATGAATTTCATATTTGAATTAAATATAAACTTTTTGTGGTATGATATGTTATAATAATGATGATTATGATGTTTGTAAGTTATTAAATGTTTTTCCATTGAAGATATAAATGCCTTAAGTGTTTTTAAATTTATCCATGAAATTGAAGTTGAGTTTTTAAACAAGTAAAAAAATATACTAATGCCAAAAAATGTGTTTTATACTTGGTTTAAAATTTAATTGGTGTACTAAAAAAAAAAAACACGAAGCAATTTATTCAAGATTGTATTAATTTATTTTATTTTTAAGACCTAAGTCAATTAAATGAAGATTTTAAAAAAATTCAAAATAAATGAATTTAAAGTTATGATACTTGTACAAATTTTTGTACATACAGTTTTGACTACATTTGGGTGCACTGTAACATGCAAACACCCATGACCTAACTTTGTAATGGCAAGACATGTAGCCATTCCAGGCATTGTGGATAAGAGGGTGAAGGGTGAAAAGTAACATTAGGCACAAATGTTAGATTACTTACATGAGCTTGTCCTGATGAAGGGCCTCCATAAAGAAGCCATGGGTGTCATATATTGGTAGTATGTTACTAAAGGAACCAAAAGGCAGGGTCATGATGCCCATTTAAGGCCAAAATAACCTTATACTTGGTAAGTTGTGATATTTTGCATGAAATTACTCACAATACAATTCCGAAAGGAGCCAAAGATTTTGGCATTATCAACAGCTTTTTTCACATTTGCTAGACATTGGAGTTAAAAGGAGATATTGACAGATGTTGGAAGAAGAGGTTCTTCCATGGGTAATTCTTAGAATTTTAAATAAAATTTGAATATTGTTAACAATCTTAATGGGAGATAATGTTAGGAAATGACATTGCCAGTAAAAAATAACTAATAGTTGATATGACTATTAGCCAAATAGGTTGTACCTGGCATGAATAGTAGTCAATGTTATAAATACTTAGGTAGAAAATATTATTTGAATATTAGTTAACTGAAACTGATAAATTGTCAAACGTGTTGTTAAACTATTTAGCATTGAAACATTATCTCCTGAATCAACTATCAATTGGAATAGTTATAACCATTTGTAAAATGGAAAATAAATAAGAGTGATTTGTGATGAAACAAACATTTTCTAACATTATTGGAACTTACATATTGTAATTGATTGACAAACTTGTTCAAAATATATATATATGTGTGTGTTTGTCGGTGTGATTGATTGTGTGTGTCTATTTCAGCATGATGAAAACTAAAAGACTATCGAGAAATAATAGTAATGGTTACATTACATTATGGAAGATAAACATTATAATTCTCATGATGAACTTTCAAATAGTTATATGAGTATTTGTAAATTTTATCACTCTCACTGGCACCTTTTGCAAATGTTTTGGGATACCATAAGTGCACAAGAAATACCTCTAAAACATGACAATCAATTATTGTCTTGTACATACATAGGCTGGGTATCACTATGTATATAGTGATACGCATTGGTCAAGAAAATTCTGTGACACCTGAGGCAATGAGGCCAAAATTATAAATGAAGTCATTTGATGCTATGTGAATTAGTTCCACATAAATTTAATTATTTTGAATATCTTTCTCAAATACATACTTAATTATGTACATCTACCATTTGTTTACAAGTCCCCTCTACCACTCCTTTACTTGTCACATGAATGGTAGATGGCATTGTCAAAATTAAATATACAAGGTAGGTTTTCTAAAAAATATCCAAGAAACCCATAAAGACGTATGTCATATTTGAATGATAGATGTACATAATCAAATACATACTTGAGAAAGATGCTCAAAATTAAAAAATTTACATGGAACTAATTCACATAGCATCCAATGACTTTATTTATAAATTTGCCCTCACTGCCTCCGGAGTCCCCGCTCATAGAATTTTCCTGACCAATGGGTTAGAATTGTAAACCGGGCAGGACTTGTTATCGGTTGGCCTCAAATAATAGTCCAAGCTCCAAGGCCGAAGAAGACTTGGTCCATGTACGATGGATAATGATTAAGTGTTTATTGCCAAAATGTCCTGTACATGTTGGGGTTGCCTAAATAAATTACAGCCTATGGCCTCCTCACTCTGAGACATGTTTTGTACACTCTCAGCGGCTTGTCATGGGCCTTGGTCCATTTTGTCTTGGGTCCGTATCTACCTAGGGTTAGTGGGAACACATGTTAGGTACAAGCCTATAAAATTAATCAAAGCATATATTACATCCAAATATTGCCTCCTATGTCACATTTTCAAAAAACTCTTAAATACTATATGAATATGGTGACACCCTCCCCATAAAAAGTGTTTTTTATTGCAATTTGACAATTTAAGAAAAAGGGAATTTAGATTTCAGTCCAATATGCAATAGCCTAAGTTGTAGGACCAAATACTAGGCATGAATTTGATATAAATATCTATCTATGAAGCAAGGTGGTTTGTTTTGTTTTGTTTGTCACACTGAGATCTCACAAATCACATGCTTCATGCCTTGCTCTTTGTATCTACAGAAAGATCTTGACAAGTAAGGGTGCGCCGACTTGGTTTGAAACTGCTTGGAGTTATGATGTGGAAGTTGTTGATTATTGAACCATTTTTTCAATGAAAAAGAAGAAAAATTGAAACTGAAAAAATTGTTGGAATTTGGGGGAAATTCTTGATGTCCTTGGGAAGCCCTCGACAAGTCAGATTTAATAGAGTTTATTTCACAATTTTCAGAGCTAAGGTGTGCGTTTTGGAGTGGACGTTCTTGCTGGAAATTCAAAAAAATTGCAAAAATTGGATTTAAAAGGAAAAATCCGTTGAGCTGCCAATGTGTTCACTTTGCCGAATTTAAAAGAATTTCAATTATGAAAATGTGAAAAAATAAAAAATGTGTTCAGACTTGGGCGAAAGGCACAGGCTACAATAGTGTACTTGAAGACATACTACTATATGCTTTGCATATTATTGGACCTTTAGGCTAGGAAGTTTTTTGGCAAAACAAAACTGGTTTCCTACATGCATCTTGTGCCTAGCCTTGAAATTTCTTTTGGCGCATTTACCACATGTTGAAATCTTTTTAGTACTCTGACCAATTTGGAATCTTCTTCAGCACTTTAGTACTCGCTACCCAGCTTTACAAAATGCACGCACATGGTCCTTATCTGACGGGGGGAGGGAGGGAGCTTTTTTTTCCTTGTTCCCATCAAGTTCCCATCAAGTTCCCGAATGCGTTCCCCAAGATGTTCCCAGTACCACCTGCGTTTTATCCCATATGGTTTGCCCAAAAGTTCAACTCGCATGTATATAAACTGAAAAGGTAACAGCAAGGTGTACACATTTGTTTGTATTTTGCAACTGGGGTCCAGAGAGGTGCTTCTACTGGGGGCATGCCCAATGTTTCAAAAAAATTGCTGATGGTCCTATCAATATGGCTCCTTTTTTTAAAAACAAAGAAAAATTTGTGCGCACACCTTTTTTTTTAACATTAGAATTGAGAACACGTGACCATCACTAGGTCAATTAAGTGAGGCCTCACTTTCCATGTGCATCATTCCAAAAGGTCCAAGATGTGGTCAAAATAATAAAATTATTGCAACCCTAGGACAATAGAGTTATCCATAAAGTCTGGCAATTAGGGGGCGAGAACGGCAGTTTCAACATAGTTTTTCTACCAATTTTGGTGGTAAACTGAGTTTCAGCATTTCATACTGAGATTTAATAAATTTTCCTTACTTTCAGGATACCACTGAACGAGGGGCTAGGGGGTGAAGGCAGGCCCAAAGACAGGGTGAAAACAGGGTGGCTTTAGAGATAACTCTAATAACTTATCCATAAAGTAATCCTACGTTTCATCCTCACTTTGATCCTGACTGCCGTTCTCATCCTCCCTTTTTGAGCTATACAGCAAAGTGAGAACCAGTCCTGAGAACAAGAGCTAAAGTTTTCAAAAGTAATTGCCATGGTCACTTTTCTAATAGCCATGACACCGTGGCTATAGACTAGGGGCTCCCTAATAGGTGGTTGAATGGACTAAGCCTACCTATTTAATTACTTATAGACTACCTACCTACCCATGAGCTACCTACCTAGGGGTTACTTATTTCCTTACCCATAGGTCACTTATTTACCTATGTGGTCATGGGCTATTTAGTGGTTACTTAAGAAACTATTTAAGAGCTACTTAGTAATATTTAAGAATGACCTAGGGACTTCATAAGTTAAAAAAATATTTTAGAGTTACTTGTGGGGTTACATAGGGGTTATCTTGGGGATATTTATGGAGTTACCTAAGGATTAACTAGGGAACTATTTTGAGGTTATTTAATGATTATTTACAAACTATTTAGGAAATTATTTAGGGATTTATTAAGATAAGGGATACCTAAGGAATTGCTTACGAGGTTACATTAACAATTATTTAGGAGAATATGTAGGGATTATTTAGGGATTACATAGGTCTTATTTATGAACTTCCAAAGTTAGGAGATATCTAAGGACTACTTAAAGAGTTACATAAGATGTATGTAGGGGTCATGAATGAGTCCTAAAGTAACCCCTATGTAGTTTCTATTTAATGTTCTTAATGAATTAACCCTAGATAATCTTTAATCATCCTTAGGTATCTCTAACTTAAGAAACTTTTAGCCAACCCCACAAGTAGGTTCTATGTAATTTTAAAAATAATCTTTAGGTATTCTATAACCTAGCTAAATCCAAAGGTGTCTCTAGGTAATCCCTTATGTAGGTCTTAGGCAATCCTCTAAATAGTCCTTAGATATCCCATAACCTAGGTAGGCCCCTAAGTGTCTCCTTAGTAACAACCCAAGTAAATTGTATGTAGCTTTCCTATGTAAGCTTTTGATACCCCTAGGTAGCCTCCTAGGTAAGTTCTATATAATTCTTTAAATAATCCTTAAGTATCCAATAACCTAAGTAAATCTTTAGGCATTTCCTTGAATTTCTCAAATAGGCCTTAGATAAGATTTTAAATAGTTCTTAGGTATCTCAGAACCTACATAGTTCCTGAGGTGTCTCCCTAGATAATCCCTTAAGTAATCCTCAATTATCCCATAATTATAAGTAATAATGCATAACTAACCCTTTGTAAGTCCCTAAATCCTCATTGTGTAAACCCTTTAGCTATCCAATAACATAAGTAAACCTCTGGATAGACATGTAGATGCAGCCACAAAACCCAATTCATCCTGGGTTGAGGAACAAATTTGCGTTTGCTCCTCTGCTATTTTCCTTTGGCACAGTCCAATCCTGTATTTTGACTGTCCTCCTGTGTTTCAGGAAACCCAGGATTCTCTGCTTCTGAGTTTTCCTGACTTTGCACATAACTCTAATATACCAAAACGAAGTTTCAACCAGTGCACACAAGGAATTTTAATAATTGATTGGAAAAAGAAATATTATCCGATCTACTCTTAGAAAACAAGGCATCACAAACATGCTGGCCCTGCCAATAAATAAGATGTTGTACATCTGCCTACTGTGACCACACTCTGAACACCAAAAAAACATCTGTTCCAATTTAAACAGTCTAAACACTTTCACCAAAGAAACCGGTTCACCTAAAGTGAAACCAGTTCTAATAAGGTAAAACTTCCAAAAGTTGGATCCAATGCGATAGTGCCTGTCCCTGTCGGGGCAGGGCCTAATAAACAGTGTTGGAGACTTTGTCATTGGCAAAAACAATGACACTTGTTACGCAATTATTTGCATGAACCCCTTTGGCACGATTCTTATAAGAATCCCTCGCGACGTCTCCCCATTCATGGATCTTGCCATTGAATCGATTGTCTGTGAATTTGTTAGCGACGTGATTCGCCTTTGTGTGCTGAAGAAATTTGGGTTCCGGAGCTCGTCATTTGAAGCAACTTCCCTCTCTCAAAATTAGATCTTCGACCAGGTCCCGGACGTGAAAATGAGCACTACTACTGTGGTATGTGTGCGCAAGATTCGTTTGTTGAAGTCGGGATCTTGATAGTATCCGACTAAAATTTGGGTTGGAATTCGCACGTTAACAACGTGCTGAATTGTTTGATGATTTTTTATGGAATCAGGATTGGAAAGTCAGTTTTGAGTGTTAGTCTCTGGTCATTGCGAGTCTGGTACAGTTCGTGCGGATGGAGGAAGTTTTGACGTTTGATGTTTCTTTGGGTTTCAAGGCCCTGCAATGAACATTGTATTCTGGTTTGTGCTCGGGTTTTCAAGTTTTTAACCTGGGCGCCAACTTCTTTTTGAGGCGGCGTTTCTGTGGGGTTTAATTGGTGCTAAATTTGTGGTTAATTTGTGTGTGTGAGAAGCAACCTGCAATTCTGCCAGAGGGATATGAGATTACGAATATCGTTGTGGTGGATGAGCACTTCAAACCCGACGACTCCTCCGAACAGGGCGTCGTCGACAAACTCAAAGCCAAATTTAAGGACTTCAAGATCGAGGTGTTTTTGTGAGTTTAGACATCTTTGATACTAGTAATTTACTGCTTGGTGCTCTAAATTTGATTACAACGTGCATGTGCATCTTGAAGCTGTAATCGCCACTTGGACAAATGTCGTGAATAGCCCGGTACGGCGCTTGGTACCAACATTTTCAGTCATAGTTTTGAAGATCTCCTCGTCAGTTTAACTTGAATGTCCTCGAGTTTCGATCTAGGCCTATGGATCCTGTTCATCACATATGATCTTAGATCTCAGATCTTGGAACCACTGTCCAAATGTTCAAATGGATCAAGTTGTCATCCAGCCGAAAAACTTTTGAACCTAGTACAAGAACAAGGAACTATTATGTCATGATAATAGTAATTTATGTAACTGACATTCCAACCCTGTGTTGTGTTTGTAGGGCTAACCGAGAGCTGTTCGAGAAGCTCGCAGAAGGACAAGAACCAAAGGTGGAATTATGATTTCCTCTCTTATAGTAGCCCCAATCTTTGATGACTCCTCTTCTTCTGGTGATGTAAATAGGAGTAGTAAGTGCCCACAATTTCAGAAATTCCAGTTAGATGAGCTTGCATTCTGGTCGAAATTGTCACTACAAAATGGAGTTGACCTGACATAGTTTTAATCAACTTCTTATTACTACACTGACAGGATCCTTTGCGAAGAATTTTACGATTGACAAAGGAGTAGTGTGGCACTCGAGATTAGGAAGACTTTCATGTCAGTTATAAGCAATTACATAAGTTAATTATGCAATGATCATAGTTGAATCTTTGCAGGTGATGCTGATCACATGCATCGACTCTCGCTGTAACCCAACAATGCTCTTTGGACTTGAACCTGGGGAAGCTTTCGTTGTTCGTAATGTTGCCAACTTTGTTCACCCCTACGAAGGAGGTCCATGTATACCCATCATTCCTCTTTCGCTTAATATATGGATTGTGTTGAAGTACTTGATGAGCTATCGCTGCAATGACAAGGTTATTAGTTGACTTTAGTGAATCATGAATGCTTGCAGCTTCTTCGATTCATGCTTACGTGCTTGATTCCCATTTCCTAGGCATCGCACTGTCTACAACATGTCGATAGTTGGTCTACGATGTGCTTCCAATGTGTCTGATGTTTTTGCCATATGCGCTATGGCTCTCACTGCAGCATGTGGCACATGAGAATGCAGCTGTCGGAGCCGCGATTGAGTTTGCTGTCACTGCTATGGATGTAAGTTTCTAAGAATCTCATGGGTACGGCCAACCCAAGTTTAAATTCGTGACTAAACTCCACATTGTGTGTCAATCGAGCTTCTTCCAACTTTAATATTTTCTTCTGTGGAATCTATAAATCATCTCAACTATATGCAGCAGTTTCTGCTATCCATAAGAGACCATTTTGACTATCCTTGATTACAGGTCAAACACATCGTGGTGGTGGGACACAGTAGCTGTGGTGGTATTAACGCTCTTATGGAACTTGACGATTTCACAACGTACCTTTCTTCACAGGACTGATATCTTTCAAGATTTCCTTTTCGAATGCAAGCTTTATTTGACAACACGATAATGTGTTTTTTAGTTTGGGGTGTGACATCTTGGTTGGAAGATAATGGATCTTTATTAATGGACTTGTACACTCTGATGGCAGCGGCCTTGTGGCAAACTGGGTGAAAGTTGGACTTCCAGCCAAGGAGAAGGTGAAAGAGCTCTACCCCGAATTACCATTTGATGAACAAGTGAGCTTGTGCGAGAAGGTGCCAATCCTTTCCCTCCTATACCAGAGTACCCTATAACATAAAGAACAATTTGTGAACCTTGGACCTGTGGTTTTCAATATTAAACCTATTCATGTCCTGTAACCCTTCAAACATTTAAAGATAATCCAGGAGTTCTGAAATGTTGAAGTGCCAACACATAAGGATCTTGAAGCAACTGGCAAAGATGTATAATGTACCTCGATGGAAGTGGTGAAGCAAGTTGAATACTGAAGATCCCAGGTCCGATCCAAATTTGTTTGTGTAGCCTTAATGTTTGTTGCCTACACAGGAAGCCGTGAATGTTTCACTGAAGAACTTGCTGACTTACCCATACGTTAAGGAGCGTGTCAAGGGCGGCGGTCTCCATATCCATGGTATGCACTACAATCTCCGCCATGGGAGATTGACTAGCTGGGATATTGTGCGCAAGTAAGCAGTTGTGCAGAGAGGTTTCTACCTAGTTGTGGTACTTTTTAATGTATTGTATTTGGTAATATGTCCCAACTCAGTGCGAAGGTTAACATGTTCATGATAGCGAGGATCATAGTAAATGAAATTTGCTCAGATTTCAACTTTTGCGACGCACTGAAATCCTTGTCAAGAAGTTATTCTTCTTATCTTTCTATCAACCAAGAGACCGCCAAGCGCTTTGTAGCACATCCTGCAATAAAGAAATTCAAACAACTCGTTGTCTGCCCACTATCTTTGGCGTGCTAGAGGGATCTACTTAATCACTTGTCAGATAGTACCCTTTTTTGATGTTTTGCTTATAGGTTTGATCTACCTTCATGCTTCACAAAAACCCTGGATCTGCAAGTCAGCAAGTTGATCTTCCGCTTCCGAAAACCCTGAACTTTGCGATATCCCAACCTTCCCTGCTGCAGTCTTTTGGTAACCGATTCAATTGCATAGGCATCTGTAGCTGGCCATTAAGAGCGTGCCAGTTTGCTGATTGAACCTCTCAACGACCTTTATCGGAAAGAATGTGACGTCTTGTGCACTATGGCATTTCTAAAGTGAAACTGAATCATAGAGGAATGTTCCCCAATCTATGGCCGGTCTTATTTTCTAGTTTAGGTCTAGTTTTTGTTGTGAAACGAAACCAATAACCGGTTGCTTCGCATTACATAAAGCACTGCCTGGATTTTTCCTTTGTGTTTTCAGCTCCCTTACCTGCCTGAAGAAACCTGTATTCAGCAAACGGGATCTTCTGTGGTGGAAGGTACCAGCCAGCCTGTCACTGTTTCTAAAAAGTGAAAAAATCCCAGCTCTGAAAAGGACCTGAGTACAGGCCCTTCCGTGATTTTCAACCTGTTCCCACCGCTTACCGTCTGAGTACCGGCCTCGGGCACAGGTCTCAAATCACTGAAGGGTCTATACTCAGGCCTTTCTGTACTGAAGTTTGTCTTAGCAGATATCAATTTTAGAGATCAATCTGCTTCCTTGAATTGCACACCACATTCAAACATTCCTTCGTCATTGAGCAACACTGTTTTTTGGGTAGATATGGCAAGAAGAGAGAAGAATGTGCTCTTGATTTTAGAGAACGTAGTGCTAGGTGTGGGAAAATGCATTTCACGTGACAATTCTGCATAATTCCAGATTCTTCTAACAAAATGATAGAATACACACAAGTTGAAGCCCATCCTTTTTGTTGGAGCTAACGATAGGAAAACGCAGCGGACTTCCAAAGGTCTATAAAGCACATTGTGGTCCGGGTAGACAGGATAGTTTACATAATTGTGTAGCCCCTCCCTGCCTTTTCTTTTAGTCCCTTGTGCTCCTCTGGACTTCTTGTTTTATGGGAGTAAAGTCACACAGGTTTATTTCATCAACATCTCCAGGACAAAGTCAAGTTTCATAGTTTATACCAAAAGTTAAACCAGAGGTACAACAGTGGTTTAACTTTTGTTCAAGTTTATACCAAAGGTAGGCGCCAACGCACAAGTTGCTTATTAAGCATTCTAACGTTTGAAGCATCTTTTCTCCAATATGTCATGTAAATATGTGGTAAATTGGTTCAATAAACTGATAATTAAGCGGTCAAAAAACACCTCCAATGTTTGCAATGTAAGAAGTATAATGAAATAGAAACACAAAAAAAACAAGGGAAGAGTAGATCTATTCCAGGGATCTAATAATTACTAAGTCCATAGATAGGTGGTGATAACAGGGTCCAGTGTTTTTTTTTCAACTTCCCCATATTGCCTCATATGCAAGTGTCTAGCATTAAATGGCAATGGGTTTGTAGAACCTGTACAAAATGTAAAATGTTGGTTATCCCCCACCTCTCCAAATCCAAGTGGAAACGTGGCGTTAAAAAAAAAAACAACTATTTCCCCCCAAAAAAGGGAATATCTGACACAATATTCCGTTCTCATTTTTATTTTTCACATTTGTGTGAAATTTTGTACCCAAAAAGAACGCTGACTGAGTTAGCTATGAGCACTTTGAGAAAAGCAGATTTGACAAATTTAGTAAGAGTCAAAAAGGTGGTGGCGCAATGCTTTTTTTCCTTTTTTCCCAATTTTTTCATGTAGCCAAAGTGGCAATCATCCAGTAAAAACTTAGCCAAATTTGGCTATATACCAGATATAAACATAAAAATAAAAAATATTCTTCTATATTCTTGGCTACCTACTGGAACTTATCATAAAAAATTGGCAATTTACTTATTTATAATCTTGAAATCTTTTGAATTTCGACCAGTTTTTGCATGACAAATCCTTTGCATATGTCAAAATCATATCCTTCAGGCCAAAATTCAGTGAAAATTTGCCAGTAATGCATGGCTAAGGTTGTTTGCAAACAACAAAACACTAGGAATTTGGAGTCCCTTCCATCCACTGCACTGAGATTTAATACCAAATTCCTACCTGCAAGGTGGTAATCTGGCATTTTCCTCAACTTAAAAATATGGAATCTTCTAGCTTGCAAGATTACATGATTCTCTCCCTTCCCATTCCTACAAAATGCACAAAGATCAAGAGGTATAGAACCAGAGTATTTTTCATTGGCCGAGGTCTCAAAGTTGGCTATACATCTTAAGGCAGTGTTGGCATCTATTTTACACTTTTTATAAGTGCAGTTGGTAATTTGCAACAGGTGTAAGGAAGAATATGGAATCCAATAAATATTTGAACTAGCAATTAGTTGTGACGAAGAGAATTTTCAAGTGTGGCAAATTGGCTACATGGGCACAAGTACAAAGTTTGGCAACCTTTCCAAAAAACATCTAAGTCAATTGGTGAGCATTTCAAATATTACATCCAAAATGCAATAATCAATTTTTTTTCTAATGAAAAAATTGAAGGCATGAGGAGGGATTGAACCCTAATCTTCTTGGATCCTGCTTATTGTAGCCCATGTCAGATTTGCACAAGCAACACCTGTTAAAACCTTCCTTGCATTCCCACTTTAATTCAAGCAAAGAATAAAAAACGCAAGAAGTGTTTTTCGACACAAAAACAACAAGGTGCATATTATTAATTTGAAACAAAAATCAAAAAGCACATAATAAAAAAACCAATCAAATTGAAACAAAAAACCAACAAGGTTAAAGACACATACATATTGAACTTACAAACTTGAGTCTTGTAGATTTATGTATAGATCCAAATCACACGAAAAAAAACATAGTAAAAGAGTTGGGAAAAAAATTAACTACAAACTTTACAAATCAAAACTTGCCTTCAATATTTCTTACTATGCAAACCAAAAGCAACCTACAACATTAAAGTTGTAGAAAATAATAAGCAACAACTAAATAGCTCTGCTTCCTATCCTACCAAGCCTTGATTGCATCTCCAAATGGAAAAGTATTAATAGAATATTGATCTTGAGCAAACATCTTGACAACCAACTCAAAATTATTTGTCAATTTGTTTCTCAACATAAATGTCATGAAAGATACAATGGAAAAACATTGTTCGTCCTCCATGTTGTTTAGAACCATGACAATAGAAATTTCCACCAACTTGAAAGGTTCAAACAATGGATGTTTTAGGATAACATTGGAAGACAAATTGAGCCATAACTTAATAATAGGATTACATGTCAAGGGAGGTTCCAAAGCATGCTAATTATTTGCTTACATAATCAACTTGAAAAGGGTAGCTCCCATGTCCACCTTCTATGCATTGAACTAAGCAAGTACTACCAAGCCTTCATCACCAAATTCATTTTCAAAACAATATTGTGCCTTCAACAAGGTTAATTGGCCAAAGAATGTAATCTTTGCATCAAAGTTCAACTAGTATTAGGGATAAATAATTCTAACAACATTCATGAACTTTTGGTTAGGAAACCTTCATGGAAATTCATCAATGAAGCAGACAACTGCAACTAAACATTATATTTTCACTACCATGACAACAACATCATGGGTGCACAATGTGGAAAAGACCTTTGTCGAAGGGCACTTACAATGGACCTAGTATTAATGACCTTAAAAGTAGAAAATGGCATATTATATATTGGTGGATGGATCAATCCACCAAGTTGTTAGCAACCCATCATTTGTGCAATCCATCAAACTTTAAACTTCTTGAACAATAAACCAAAATACCTTTTCTTTGGATCACATTACAGGGTGTACAAATCTACACAACACATCTTTAGAACCCCCCCGCCCCCCCCACAAAGTTACAAACAAAACTAACACAACTTCGAACAAATTTGATAAGCTCATGGACTATCTCCAACATGGGCATGATGCATCTGAAACCCATGACAACTTCAACATCACACAAAAACTCGAAAGTTTTTTTTACAGGTGTGATAACACATGGAGATCATTGTTCATTTTCATAATCAATGGCTTGTATTCCTCAAGAACCCTTTTGGTAGGAAACAACATAGACATCCACCTAGTCTTTAGGTTGTGTAACAACTTGGCAAGTTTGCACTGATCAAGGTATTTCTTGGGTGAAAAAGATAAATAAATGTATATGGAATTGAAAGAGCCCTTCAATTTCTACACTAAGGTCTACTTTGAAATTGTTTACATAGCTAGGTTAGTCTTATATGTGCAACATATTAGACAAAGCTCTAACATGAAAGGAGTTTCCTTTTTACAAATCTTTGTGGTCACACGCCTATGGGCACCAATGAAAATAACAACACCATTTGACCCAAAATATATCAACTTGTTGATCTCTCCCATAGTTAACGCACCATAAACTAATAAGAATTGAGGATCACATTGGTCATGTTACCAGTTGTGCCACCACCAATCAACCTTTTTAAATTCAACAAAACATGGATGTGTTTAAATCCATCCATAAGGTAAACATGAAAATTGACCCAAGATTTATTGTCAATCGTTGTCACTTCATCACCACTAACAACAATGTACCTTGCTACATGGATAATTTCTTTTGTTGCATTGATGACAATAAAATGCATAACTTTTGCAATTTCCCATCCAACATTGTCATTCCAATGTTTTTGGGGAATGTGTTTAACCTTTAAGAACTAAAATAAAACCTTCATGGCTTCAAAATCAATGAAAGGATGACCTTGCTATAGAAATTAAAAAGAAATAACAAATTACAAATATTTCCTTTTCCTATCTCCAACCAAATCCCTTACAACCATTATATTTACCATTGGAGTCAAAACGACTTCAAATGAACCAAAAACCATGTCAAATCATATCATTTTTTAGCAATCTTTGTTACATATGCCTATGTTTTGCCACTTTAATGATATGTAAATCATGGAAAATTGTGTCTAATGAATAATATGGAAATCTAATTTAAACTATCAAATGTTACAATGTTGAGTTTAACACTACTACATATATGTGTTTTTAAGCTAGTTTTTTTTACTAATTTTTGTCATATTTTTAATCATGTTAAACAATGGACAAAATTGGTTGTAGTCATAATAGGTTGAAAGCACACGAGGGTGGTTAAGTTTTGACGAATTAAAGACTATTTTCAAATTCTTTTTATAGTGTAGTTGAAAACTATTAAAATATGAATATTTAAATTATATTGAAAGTATATGTTTTTTCATTTCAAATTTCAAGTCATGATGTTATAAGACATATTTTTAAAAATCACAAAAAACCATTATTTAAAATATTATTTTTAAATGTTTTAAAAAGATGTTAAAATAATTACAGCTTTTGAGATTTTGAAATGTCCATAACATAATAAATTAAAATCACATTCCAAACATTCAATGGATCTCTAGTTTCTTAAACGTAATTCATTTAATACCCCAAAGTTTCAAACACAAGACTAACACATTGTAAGATAAATGTTCATATCCATGAATTTTACAAGGTGTGACAAAATTTGTTGCCAAGATTCAAAAGTCCATTACTCATTAAATATTTACGATTTTGATGTTTTTTTGCATTTTTAAAATGCCACCTCTATTAACATTACATATGTGAGTTCCTTTCTTGATATTTCGATGAAAATATTAATGTTTTATATTTAAATTTCAAAGAGATGCAAGAAAAAATATAGGTGCAACACTTAAAAAGGGATTGCATAGTGTGCTTTCACCCAACAGACCAATCATTTTTGACACAAATGTGTCTAAAAATATATTACTAACATGACTATACATGCTTGTCCAAAATGAGTAAAAGGATTAAGGCTGTTAATAGTTCAAACCTGAAAAATTTGTCCAATTTTTAGGAGCTTTTGTTGGCTACAATCATCCAAATTACACAAATATTTGATCAGAGGTCCCTTGCATTGAATAGCCTCCATGCTACATAAATAAAGAAACCTGAAGCAAAATTGTAAGTCATAAGTGGTTCCTTAGATTTAGCATTGGGGTTGTCAACCATTCATAGAGTTACAATGTGCCATGACAACCAAAAATATTCAAAACACATCAATACACAATGCTTGGCAGTGCCATGTATCCATGAAAGGTTGCGACTTACAATTAATGCTAATTAAACTATGATTGTGAAGTGATTGCTAGTGATGAAAAATGCAAATTTTAGTGGCAATGTTGGCCATGAAATATGAATGTGTGTAGGAGGGCTAGCAATCCTCATTATAGGATGGAAGCAAGTTAGGGATAAACCTAAATGTTTGCAGTCTAAATGTAACCACTTTGCAACATATGAAAAATCCCATTATTTTTACTTGCATACAGACTTCATCTATCAAATAGTATAAAAGCTAACATTGCCAGTCACCATTTGGTTTTTAGGCTAATATTTTGTACTTACACCTTTCATTTTACAATAGGTCCTTAGCTAGGCATAGATTTCTATAGCAATTTGATGAATTTTAACTCATTAAAAAACGTAGTAAAACCTCATATGGTGCAATGAGTAATTTTACTGGGTCCACTGCTTCACGTTTGTCACATCCTTGTGTTTTGAGCATTGGAAAATATTGCATGATATGTGAGAGCTCAGGCCTTGATCAAATATGTCAACTATACTTGAGCAACTATAGTTAAGGGTAGGGCAATGCCCAAGGGTGAGAGCATTCCCACATAAGGGCCTGGAGCAAGGGGTAACCAAAAATAGCCTCATATTTTGAGAATGCCTTGGCTGGTGGCCTTACCCAAGGTAAAGCACAAGGCTATTGATGGGCTACATTGAGGGTGATATGTTAAGAAAAGAGTGACATGAGCATTTTGAATGGGGGGCATGTTTAGTTTTAAGTTTTTAACTTACTATTTAACTTGCACCCCGCATTGATGGTACTCCTTACAAAGCATAAGGTGCCTCCTGAGTCGCCTCCTGAGTCCTCACCTCGAAGAGGCAATCTTACATAACTGAAGGTAACCTCCTATAACACTGAAAGAACTTGGGGATTTAAAAAAAAGGGTAGTTAAGGTCGGTTATCTGGCCTAACATTGCATGGTCTGGCAGGAATCTCACAAGATCCTGCTTGCACTACTTGAAGGAATGTACTTCTTTTCATGTAAATTCTAGAAAGAACAGAAATGACACAAGAAATGGATTAAGAGAATCTAGTTTCTTTACATAGGGGAAGGGTCTAAAGATAAACCCCCTTTTCATGCATTAAACAAGGTATGTTATATACAATGGCCCTATCATTAATTTAATATCAACAATTGATATTGTATGATAAATTGAGAGAATTTTTTAAAAAATCTATTTTAATGTATATCATCATGTTGTTTAAAAAATAAAATTGTCATGATTTATTTTTTTCATTTGTTAACATCAAATTAGTTGTATGGAACCCAAAAGGAATCTCACATTAAATAATGGCATGTTCTAGAAACTCATTTAAACATTTAAAGAATTGTTACCAAACCAAAACTAATAGGGGAATGTTGCAACATGATTTTCATTTTTTTAAATATAATGATTTTTTTCTCCCAAAACAAAGTATCAAATATATTCCATTTTCAAAAAAAAAATTGAAACAAAAAAAAGAAGATTCATCATGACATGTGTATTTGAATGTTTTCAATCACATTGTCACATTTTGCAAGAATTACATGAATTTTTGAGTATAATGAGTGCCATAACCATGTTTCGAAAAAGTAATTTCACATTTAATTTTGTGGGTTATGGATATGGATTGATGACAAAGTGACTAGAGGTTGGCTGCACATTTGAGGAGGTGGCAGAAAAAACAAAATGTCAAAACATGAAAGTGAATCTTTTTACAACCAAATTAGGATGAATCATCTTATCTGCTTTCTAGGGGGCAAAATCCCTTAACCTACTATATTCTAATGATTCTCAAGACAAATTCCCTGCATTACGAGGGTGGGCCAACAAGAAACAGCCAAGCGACTCAAAAGTGATTCCACAAACTCAAAATGAGAAACCATTGGCTAATGTCAAATCTCACTACATTCGAGGAGCTTGATTTCACGTTTTCTCAATATATTTATATATTCTTGGAATCACCCACCCATAGTTGTATACTCCTATGTTGTAAAAGTTCTGGGTGTAGAGAACTCACGACGTCATAAGTGCTAATGTCATAATGCCTTATAAAAAAGTATAGGCCAATAACTAGCGTTACTGTGTGTTAGAAGTGATCACCAAAATAAAACTAAAAAGTTGCCAGAGTTACCACAACACAACAAAACTAAAAAACAATTATTTACAAGCTTGAATGTTTTGATGGCGGGCAAGCAGCGAGACTAAATAGCAACCACGAAATAAATGCGCCACCCTGCATGAAAAAATGCCCAAATAAAAAGTGTTTCCTCCATATAAAAAATAATTGTAACCCCAATCATTATAAACCTTCTTATGGTGCATTCACTCTTGGTGTTAAGGACTCTAGTATTAATTCCCCTAACACATTTTGAGAAAAAAAGATATTTTCGCCAGAAATTTGAGACAGTATTGCCAGTTGGTGATTTTTTTGCCAAAAAAGAAGAAGACGGGTCTCAATGTGGCATTGTGCATAGTTGGGCAATTGCTCTACCAAAAAAAACGCATGTTTACATTATATTGCAGGAAAAATAATTCAATATTTATGTTATGTTGCAAGGTGTTATATTCAAGCATGGCATCACATTGGTGCAGTAGCAATTATTTACCAGTAGTCTACTTCCAAGGACCATATTGCAATTTTTGTCATTATAACAAAACATGTCTCCACTTTATTATGTATTTCACTTGTATTATGTCCAACATTTATTGGATATATATATTTATAGGATAAAATGTGAGTGGAATGTGTAGTGGAATGGGAATATGTTTTGTAACAATGTTTTTTTTTAATGAAAACCTCACTTCAACCCTATGATAGAATCATGTGGGCGCCATGCAGGGATTTGTTTTAACCCCATGAAATTTGATAGGATGCTTAGTTTTTTGGTGAAGGCTTGTGATGCAATGGTTAAAATCAATTATTTAAGCAATAAATTTTGAATTCAAAAATATTTTCCCCAACAACCATCTTCTTCCCCAAATGAACTTTTTTTTCATCTCTTTATCTGTGGAAATCATCAAGGGAAGAAGGTGGCTCTTGGGATGCATTCTTTGTGCAACTTATTGTCACTTTCCCGATCAAGTTGCTCAAGGAAGGAGTTGCACAATCAATGAATGTGTCATTTTCTTTTTCAATTTTTCATTTTTCATGTTTAGTTTTTTTGTTCATTGTATAAACTTAAACTTTTCATCCATTATGAAAAATTGAATATACTTTTTATCCATTTTGTAATTGTTTTCCTCGGTATTTAATCCATGGTGCAACTTTAATTCCCAAATGTTCATCCATTATGTATGTTTTCTTTTCATCTTTTCATCCATTATGCAACCTTCTTCCATAATTTTTCACCTATTTTGAAATCTTTTGAAAAAATTAAACATTTCACATAATTTGATTATCAATGAAAATTACAAATTATAAATGAAATCCACTATCCTGAGGTAAAGATCTATGAAGAACAAGTGCTTCCCAACCATTCCATGGTTGGGCCATGCGTAAGGGCAATTGGTTGACAACACATTTGCCTTATGAAAATGTCATTCCCTAAGGATAATGTAACCATTTTTGAAAGCAATTCACCTTTGACTAAGGGAAAGGCCATTTCCTAAAGCAACATAACCATTTCTTCAAAGGAAAAACACACCAATCGAAGGTAGTTCAACAAAATTGACAAAGACAATAAAAAGGCTTGAACACAAGATCTCTCACTTAAAGTGAAAGTGGTCGACAATTGTCTCACGTCAATTAATTTATAAATTTATTATCCCAGCCATACTCAAGAATGTCATCACAACTAGGGGTCAATAATTTTTTTTGAAGATTAATTTCATGTTGGGCATCATTGGCATGTATGCATACTTTCACATCAAAGATTGAGCTGCATTTAATTTGTCGATATTGTTTAATGCTTGATGTTTGAGGGAATGTGGTTTGACTTTTTAAAATTCAAAAATGAAAAATTGAATGACCTGTTGGTAGATCACCATGTCATATGATGTTCCAGGTGAGCTAGGGGCATTTTTGGTGTAAAGGGTAGTTCAATGATGAACTAATGTCAAGGACTCCTTAGGGTAAATTGACCCATCACCAATCATGTGCCTATGATCGAACATATTGGCAAATCTTTCTCAATTCTTTTCCATTTGAGTGATTTCAAATGTTATAAGAACACCTTCTCAAGCTCTACAAATCATCTTTGAAATGCAAAGTAAGAGACTGGCCGAAAAAGGGCTGTAAAGAAAACATGTTTTTTCAAATTGCAAATTATTATTTTTTCCATTTTTCTTCATTTTGACCCCTTTACTTTCAAACCTCATAACTTTTTTACTCATTTTAAACAATTTAAAATGCTACACAAGCACCACCTGAAGTTTTACAAATCATTTTTGAACTTTAATAGCAACTAGTTGGTCCCTTCTGGGACCTGGAATGGAGGTAGGCCTAACGTCGTCTTTTATTGACTACATCTGTCCGTCTCTCTCTCAAGTAGAGTGGTACTGCTCCTGCAGCACTAACCTAAACGTTGTCAGCTTCGGTCAGTAGAGAGAGTCAACACAGATAGAGCGGATGATGATATTACACTCTTCCTTTGCAAACATTACCTAGTTCATTACCTATTAAGAAGAGGTGAGGACTTCGAAAATTTCACATAGCCTGTTGTTTCCAGCAACTACAAACATACTGAATGATTGCTAGTCACAGTATGAGACTTGGAGAAAAGAACAGTACTAATTTGGAACAGTTGGACTATTTACAGGATCTTAACAGACCGTTGTTCTCTAACGTTGTAGACCAAGCTGCCCAGAAAACTGAATACTACTTAGCCTACTACATGGGGGGGAGGGATAAACAAGCTAGCAGCAGCTGCAAAATCACTGGCATACTTCTTCAGCACCTGGACGCTTTCTGCAACTGATGTCCACAGACATGTCTCTGATGGATTCAATGATACAAATGAGATCAGA
>Ga0116228_10000837_pt1 | contig 24368 bp, 18 predicted proteins | sample S1TSphfallax_2_FD_89694 | JGI IMG/M metagenome (GOLD analysis project Ga0116228, IMG submission 89694) | Host-associated microbial communities from peat moss isolated from Minnesota, USA - S1T2_Fc - Sphagnum fallax MG | ecosystem: Host-associated > Plants > Peat moss > Unclassified | place...
CCTTCGTTCATAAGAATATTTTTGGCATACAAAGTTTCAAATTCAGGATCTTACATTACATGAATGCCCGTAGGTTCAAAGCTATACCAACTACTTCGATAACACTCATCCATAAACTAGTTATTGGTACAAATAACATAAAGAAGTGTAACCAACGTTTGTTGGAAAAAGCAACACCAAAGATTTGGGACCAAAAGCAATTAGTTGTAACCATGGAATAAGTTTCTTCAAATTGGGTTGGATTAAAAGCACAAAATGTATTTGCGCCATCACCATCTTCAAACAAAGTATTTTCCACAGTGGCACCGTGAATAACACATAGAAGAACATCTTCTAATATTCCAACAACTCCCATCATATGAAATGGGTTTAAAGTCCAATTATGAAAACCTTGAAAAAAGAAAGTAATTACATGTTTATATGAAAGAAGTCTAGACCTCATGTTCATATCGAAACAATAAATTGACTAATAAATAAATCAAATGTTTATGAAAAGACAAAGGAGCCAGCAAAATAATTTTTTTATTAATAAAAAGAATTAGATGTTTAAGCAAAAGATTTAAATCTCAGCAAAGGATTAGACTAATTACCAAATTAATCATATGTTGTAGCAAAAAACTAGACTAATTACCAAAGTAGTTAAATGCTTAGCAAATGGCTTGTAGTACTTAAAATGAAATAAATTCATTACCAAAACAACCAGATGCTCAACAAGGGACTTGTAGTCCTTAACAAAGGAATATATTCTTTGTAATACTTAACAAAGAAATCAAGTGCTCACCAATGTCTTATAGTACTTAACAAAAGGTTAGAGGCACTACTAAAGCAATCAAATGTTGTTACCAAAGGATTTGTAATATGGCATACTCAAGAAAGGTCATTACTAGAGCAATTAGAAGGTTAACATGGGAACAAGTTGATTAGCAAAAGAACTAGTTCTTTTAGAAGGAATAAAATCGTTGAGTTTTTTGCAACAAGTTAGGTTGTAGGATACATAGTTTAAAGGAATGTCTATCCTACAAAAGCAATGTAAGTAGAATTGTAATGTCAAGTTTAATGCCAGCCATAAAGACCTATTTTAAACCCTAAACAATGAACAACACAAGCCACAAAGTCCATGAACTTGAATTTAAACATTTACTAACAATGATGACAAAAATTAGGAACTTACATGAAGTTCTTTGTGTTGCACATTCTTCCTTCAATGCATGTTTGAAGTTGTTGCACAATTCATTCACACGAAGCTCAATAACTAGAGCCAAAATCTTTCATCCAATTTTCTCAATCCCCATGAAACCCACCACCCAAGATGAAATACCTCCTTACATACATGACATTTATTTATCTTTCTTGCAAAATTGAGCAAGGAAAAATGGTGATATATATGTTTACAAGAGGCAAGAACCACATCAAATGATTTAAGCCATCTTTTACAAAAACCATAAGCTTACAAACGAATGTAACATGAAACAATATTATCATTATCAACAATAGGGGAGATGGATGCATAATTGGTTTAGGCCAAAAAAATACGCCTCCTCCTTATTATATTTCCCCCAACTATCAATAAACAATTTGCATTTCTCATTTTAACTCTACAAGTTCCCATGTTGTAGATGATGTAATGTTGGAATTAACTTTCCACATTTTGTAAATCATCTTCACCTTACACAACACTTTGGCACTTGTATTCCAACAATGTTCAATATATAAATGCCTTATTTATTTATTTCTTTATTTTCCCAAGGTGTGAAGCTTTTTAGTTAAGCACATTAGCTTCACGAACATCAACATTGTTAATGCCTTAAACTTATAAAATCCACATGATTGCTAACCTAGGCATTAGACATAAGGGATTAAAAAGACATTCATTAGGATTATGAACTAAAGCATTACAAGCAAACATTCACCAATAATATGAACCTTAAAAGCATTATAAGCATGACAATGCATGAATTTGAACAATGATAATAGATCATGTAAATTGATCTTCATAGGACAAATTTAGATATTCGATTCCAAAATGCATGGAGTTGTTGTAGAAGACCTCAAATCTCTTCCTCAACCTTGTTCATGTGTTCTTGTGCTATAACAAGTAATTTCCACCAATTTGCTAAAAAAATTTCATTCAATCAATTTCACTTCATGTTTTGTCTTTTGTAACTCCAAATGCCCTTTTGTTTCAACTTGCACAAAATTTCCCCTAAAACATCACATAGTTCTTGAATTATTGCATTACCTTTGACCCCATAGGGGGCACTCGAAGACATTGCCAACATTGGTGTTTCCATTAGGAAGAGGCTTTTGTTTTGGAACCTTCCAGCCTTGAGTGATGACATTGTCATCTATAAGAAATCATAAATGGATTGGGGGTTTTTTAACTAATTGGAAACATATGAAAAATGTACCAAAACACTTTTAGGATTTCTCTTTGCATTCCAATTTAAAGGATGCCTCCACATTTTTGCCTTTCAATTTTTTTCCACGTTTTAAAGAGATGCAAAAATGTTTTGAAGGAAAGCAAGACCCTTCATGTTGGTTGCACTACAACCACCAGATGTAGTCCCATGAAATAGTTTCCTTTCACTATCTCCACCTTCCAAAACTTCTCCATTACAGTAAGTAGTTGCTTTGGTCTAGTTTATTTCTAGGCCTTTTTCTTAAGCAATGTAACCTTTGAAAAATCGCATATAGAACTCATTTTTTGTTACATTAATGTGGCCATAACACTAAAAATACAAGCACAATTCTTGCTTTGTAGTTAGATCTAGGTTTGGATTTGTAATTTGGTAAATACTAAATTTTCTATAATTTATTTTATTAAAATTATTGTCACAAAATCTATACTTAATTTATACATGTTGAAATCTATGTAAAGGACATAGGATTGCATCTATTCTATAGTTTCCATAAAGAATTCTATTTTAAAAAACATGTTGACATAAACATTTCTTTTCATTCAAAACGAAAAATGATATGCATTAAAAAAAAAAACTCTAAAAATCCAAAACATTTCCTTAATCTTTGTTTTTTCTTTAATCTTTACATGTTATTTGGAAAAAATCTACACATAACAATAATCCCAAGTTCTTCATCAAAGGCTTTCAAATGTTCCCACTTAAAAAAAACAATTCAAATTTATTGTTCTATCCTAATATGCTCATATGTCCTAATTTTCCCTTCACATAGTCCTAAGAACTTTAAATTCGCTAAACACCTCCATAATATCTATAGTGGTAACATGTATGCTAGTGATATGTGTTTTGGGGTTCAAACCCCTATTACTCAACCCTCTCATGATTGCAAAAAACTTTTTAGTTTGAAGCTTGTAATTAATTTTCTCCCATGTTGGAATATTTCCTATTTCACAGCCTTGTGCCATTTTTTCTGAGTGGAAAAAGAAAACCAAAAAAAAACTATATTGTTTAGATTTTACAAGATGCATGCACACACACAAGATATATATAAACAACTACATAAATAACATTTGCAAGAGGCATGTGTGTCTAAACATTTGATGATAAGTATCACAATTGGCCCACTAAGCACCTAAAGAAGGAGATAACTTTTAAAAACATGATTTGCATGAAAAGGCACCCAAACTGAAATTTGAATTTCTGGTCAATGTGAATGCAAAGCTAGTTAATGATTAAAAACCACAAGTCTAGATTGATTGAATTTTTTTCACCAAGGATTGAGCAAGGATTGTGTCCTTGGGTGAATGGTTCCTTATATTGAATTTATACCTAGGTTTGGCAACCATGGTCGTGAGGCTTCAAATATTCTTAAGAGCACATGCAATCAAGAAATCTTTCACATTACATCTAAACAATTGCAAAACCACAAGTACAATGCTTAGCAATCCAATGAAAAAGGTGCAAATGTGAAAGCAAACTAACAAAAGTCTATTTTCACACCCTAGCACTTATGCTCTATTGGTGGTTCAAACCAGAAATAAGAAAGCATGTAGGTATAAGGCAATGTGGTTTTATCAATGACACGGACCATTGTGTCTTTGTGATTTCATGAAGGGAAAGCCTTAAGTTTTAGATGTGTGGTTGGTTTTCATCAATACTAAACTCACTTGCATGAAGGTGGCATCTTTGGAAAAGGTTGAATTTCATCTTCCTAGGAGCACCCATGTAGAGGTTGGGGGTGCAAATCTAGCTATAGATGACATCTTGATTTCAAAACATGACAACAAAATTATTTGTTGTGCTTGACCTAGAAAGGACCACAATAGTAGGTGGTTATTTGGGAAAAACTTGTTAACAACTATTTTGCAAGTGAGGGATGTTATTTGTCCTAATTACGGGTGGGTTTGTTTTGTTAAGTCCAATGGTGGAATGATGTTTATGACATATGAGGTGATAATTGGGGTGATCCCTAATTGCACTTGTTCTAATTTTGTGTCTATGTTGGCAAGTTTGAGGAAGAGTGGAAATGTTGTCCCTCATAAGCACTTGTATTTCATTTATAAAACTAGGATGTTTTGTGATCACAAACATATAATTTCATTAACCAACCTACAATGAATATCAACAAGGTCCAAAAACTATTGTAGTGAAAGGTTCAAGTGGGCTAACATGTTGTGATTGCACAAACACACAATTTTATCATTTCCCATTCCATGATTCACATGAGCTAATATTACCTTTGTTGTCAATGCAACCTAGAAATAAAAGTTCATGATGTGCATTGAATGTTTGAAAATAGTCTTTCATTTTCATGTCTTTTGAATATATGAATTTTTTGGTACAATAGAATAATATTTTAGTTACAATTGATTTTTTAGTTGTGTTTTTTGATGACCATTTATTCATGCTTGTATTCATAAGCATGAGTTCGTGTGCAATGAATTGATTAAGCTTATTAATTGATTAAGTTTGGTCCCTAATATGCTTAGGTTTGACAAATTTGTCTCAACTTATATTATTTATTATATTTGAAAAACATGATAATGCAACAACAGATGAATTTTTGAAGGGAGAAAATTAAAGTTATTTGTTGAATTTTTACTTATGAAAAGTTTGACATTTTATTTCAAAAATGTGGAAAGACGACCAAAAATGGGGCTCTTGACTGATGTTGGTTGTGTTGAGCCTTTATAAAAGAATTGTTGGGTCTAACATATATTCAAAGAATTAAAACCCATCAATTTTGGGGCCAAGTTTATTTTCTTAGATTGCTAATTCTTTGAGTCAACAATTCTAAGCTTTATGAAACTTGTTAGTTTTGGTTTCAAGGTGAGCTAAGTCCAAAATTTTAGACTTCCAATAAAATCACTTTTGGTAGGAAAATTTTCTCGAAGTTTTAATTCCCTTCAAAAGAACATGTCCTTTCACTCTCTATGGTCTCATTGTCCTTCAAATTAGTAAGGTCCAAAAAATGAGTTGGTTTTTAATTTTCATTGTGAACCACATAAGGAGTGGGAAGTGAGAAAAAATATTGTAGGGAAGGAATGAGAAGTGAGAGGAAAGACAAAGTCGTGGGGTGGGAAACTTAAAACCACAAGGACTGGGAAGTGATTTTAAAAAATACAATGTTACAAGGAAGGAGTGAAAAGTTAGGAAACAAATAAAATCCCAACGAATGAGTGGGAGGTGAGGGAAAAAAATAGCAAGAAAGGAGTACAAAGTGAGAATATAGATTTATAGCAATGAGAGCTTGGACTCAGGTCCCTAAACCCTAGCCCAGCCTTGAGCAAAAATATCCTATGACTTGACAGGTTCCTCTTTAGCCAGATCTAATCTACCCTTGGAAAACCTGGATTGGGCCCAAGGCTGGGTTTTCCCACACCTAGACCTGCTGGGGCAAGTCTTGTGGTTGGTTTCCCTCCCCATACCCCCCCTCCCCCCCTTCCCCCCCTTGCCCAAGACTCCGCGGGCTGGGTCCCTACACTGCACCTGCCTAGTTCTGTTGTAGGGTTAAACAAATGTTGATGGCAATTTTATTTTAAAACATACTAGAACCCTGTTGTAGCAAGCTGGCTGGAATTAGGCTGCTAGTAACTAGTAATGTGTTCTGAAGAGGTGTCAAGTTCAATTCTAGTGACAATACAGAACTAGAAAGCCCAACATAATTCTTTTGGTCTTCTGAGCCCAACATGATTTCATGCTCTTCACTACTTTGGCCCCATGAACTTCAATAAGTGGAGTGTAACTAGGCACATGCTGCCTCACCTCATTCTTTGCGAAGGATTTCTAATTCTAATTGTGTTCTCACCATTTTTGACCTAGGCTAATGGCAGGGACATGAATTGTGAGGACATAGTTGCACAATCGATTCTACCTGTTTCTATGCATTATGATTGATGGTTGTTTATGCCTTTGTCCTTTGGTGGGGTTTGACATTTGACAATAGAGAATGCACCTAGAATTTGGACGTTGGATGAATGGACAAAGTGAACATAGGAGGCTTTCCAACCAAAATCAAATGTATTTTATCATCCAAATGCAAAAAATGTTCCAAAAATTTGCATTATGGAATATATCTGGGATTTTATTATTATTTGGATTGCCATCGATTTGCAATAGGGTGGACATTGATGTGATATGGAATGGAAATTGTTAATTTTGGACCATTTGAAGAGCTGATTTGAAAATATTCAATGTGAATTTAGACTCTAAAACATAAGCCATTTGTTAAAGTAAATGTTGCACAAAAAAAGTGAAGGCTTGCTGTTGTTCCCTTCTAAAATGTCTAGATCCTTAATATCAAAATATACTAATGCCCACACTAGGTATTGTGAGTTTTGTGATTCTTATCTCATTGCACTAATGCTCCATAAGCAAAAGATTTATCACAATTGTTGAAGGCCAGGATGCATGTTATTCTTGTGGTTTACCCTACTATGATAAGGCCACATGTTTGAGTGATCTCTACGTTTTGCATGACACATACCATTTTTAGGTGTTGTTTTTAAATGTCAAATAAATCTCCATATCAATAGTTCTTTGGTTTCTTAATGTATGCCTCAGTGATTTTTTGGGTGGCGAATTTCCACCATTTTGTGAAAAATAGTTGGAAAAAGGAATATTTTGTTGTAAATTCGTTTTAAAAAAAAATAAATCACCAAAACGATTTTTTTCTTTAAATAAACAAGACAGCCACAATTGCCTACAATTTGAAAGGGTGCTTAATTTTTTCTACTTGAGCAACATCACAGAATTGGAGGGGGGGAGGGTGGAAAACTACATTCGTATGCCCAAAAAAACCATTATACATAAACATGCACTTCCAAATTTTGCAATTTGAAAATGAAACCTCCTTTTGAAAAATTAAAAAAATCACCTTCCTAGTCCAAAAATATTTAAAAGAATCAAAATTTACTAACTTTTTCTTAAATGCCAATAGTGCTTTTCTTTACATTGGATGGTTTTATATTCTCCTAATTCAACAAAAACACATTAGGTGAAGAAAGTGATTGACTCACAGAAAGGAAGCATCACAATAAGGCCTTCGAGACTTTGATAAACTAGCTCAAAGCATAGAGACTTGAGCTTCCTTATGGTTGGTGTTTAGATGCTGTTCTGTAAACACAAGTTGTGAAAAGTTGCGATTGTCTCACAACAACTGTGTTTGAAAGTTGTTGTGACTTGTTGCATCTAATAGCTGGGCCCTTGTGCTCCTCAGAGACCAAAGTGCAGATTGGCTTGGCTCACCAAGTCCACTCAGCTCCATCGAGAACTAAACACATTGATTGGAGGGCAATAGTCGATAAAAGATTTTGTGTTTTATCTTGATTCTACCATGATCAATGATTCATCAATCTATCAAGTTCTTAATATTTAGATCTAATCAGGTTAGATTCTTGATAACTAGATTTAAAACTGTCAATTTTAACAATTGAATGCAGATGCTTCTCAATCATGTTCACCACTCTGACAATTAAAATACAGTCACCAATGTGAGTTGTGCAGACTGAAATAACATGCATCTTGCACTTCTTCTCATAAACTCCTTGTCCTTGCACAAGACTGGTTATGACTCAGTTGTCGAAGAACCTCAACTCAATTAATATATGGTTTTAGTGTGGTAAGCTCTTCTGTAAGAAGTAGATCCTAGACATAAGTATAGGTATCTATGCATGTAGGAAAATAATGTAAGTAGATGGTTTATGCATAGGTAAAGGCCACTTTTACTACCCACTTAATAACAACCTGCTTGCCAACCTGCAAGCAGGTTGTTAGTAGGTAGGTAGCAAAAGAAGCAACTAAGCTAGGGAAATAGAACCCAACAGAGAACTATTTCTTGACCACTTACCATCCATCCAAACTCGTGCGTTCGTGGGTCTAGGGCTCTCGTCGTGGAGGACTGAAAGACGTCCTGTCCAGTACAATCAGAGATGACGTCTTTGGCTTTCTTGAGTTCTCTGGTTGTAGCAATTATGTTTCCCGGATGACATCTTTGCTCTGGCGGCAGATGTCGCTGTATGAGTGAGTACTTTTGCGAGTTCAGATCGCTGACTGCAAATCCAAAACATAGTGTAAGAAGCGCATGGGAGCACGTTTGACAGGAAATTATTGTTCTCATCATTCCATACTGCCGGGATCCATTTAAACTGAGAGCTTTGACACGTTTCAGGCAGAACTCATAACCTGGAGCACAGAACATGCGAACACCAAAGACGTCGCCACAATCAGATTTCCAAACGCGGCCGGGAACTCGTTGCACGAGAGTGTTTGGACATTATGCCATGCTCAGATTCGACTAGTCTGGACTAGATCCTACTAATATGCCTGCATCTTCCTAGAGATCCTACTAATAATTCACTCCTCATGACTTCACCGATACAATCTGAAGAGTGCAAGAACGAATAAGAGAATTACAAGGACACTTGAATCTTGAAGCTCCTTGATTTATGGCGAGCCTCTTGATTCCGTGAATCCTGGACATAGCAGTGGACACATAATAATAGAGTGGCTTCCGCGATAGAGAGATCGATATAGCAAAAGGCCGAGGAGATAGGTGCGGCGTATCTGAGTTTTACAATTGTTTTGCAACGTTTCATCGCCATGGATGCAATTCGACAGTCTCTCAGTGCATTGTACGGAGCACTGCCAGTGCACCAAGCTCTCGATCTGCTCTGCAGGCGATGACGAAGCTGGATCGCTTCAACTGGATAGGATTCCGTGCTAAAGAAGTTCTACAAGCTTACATAGAGATAAATACGTAAGCTGCTGATCAATCCTCTAAGTTTTGAACGCTTTGTGTTGTCGTCGATAGTTGCTCTTTCTTCAAGAGTCTGGTTATTGTCCCCATTTCGCATTTGCATCAGGGAAGCTTGTGCTTTCCAATTGCGCTCGTATTTTATCAAGAGGTGCAGTAATTCTTAAGGTTCTGTTTGTTCATGACATTTGTCCATTGTAAGAAGAGACAATCAGAGTCCAGACCTCTGAGCCTTGGCCCGCATTTCACGGGAATAGGCTCAAATGTTCTTGCATAACACGTTGCCGACTCCGATGCTGCTGCACACACGCGCGAGACTAGTTCTTCTTCGGACGCTCCGTGGTTTCTTTGTCCGTTTCCGTGACTTGCAAGTTGCTACATACTATAGAAAAGCCTGCATGGCTCAGGACTTGTTTGTAAAGTTCTCTTTGTCATCAAAGAAAGTGCTCTTCAGAGACCACCTGCTGGCCGTAGCTGATGTTTTCAACGTACGTAGTTGCTGCTAAGGTCGTGACAATTTTTGAGGCAGGCAGGCAACACTTGTAGACCCATTTTGACGTTGTCCTCTAGGCCTTGTGGTCCAGGTCTGGACGCTTGGAGGACCTCGGAATCAGACACATGGAAGACTGCACACTAGAGTTCTTCTGGTTTGTTCTCCAATAGCTTCAGCAGGATATCATGCTCTGGCATTCCTTTGAGTACTGCAATCCCATGCTTACAGTACTGAAATGTGTTGCTTTGACGTGCTGCAGTGATGCAGAGTTTCATAGAGACCAAGAAACTGAAGCAGCCAAGCTGATCCAGGTGTGTCTCCAATTCTTGAATTTTGTAACAACTTTGTGTTTTCATGCATGGATCCTGCTTCAGAAACCTGTTCCCTGGAACAACATCCAACAGCAGATTCATAACAGTATATTGTGCAACATTTCAAGCAAGCAAAGTACTAGCACAGATCTTGATTTCCAGAAACTTTGTTCATGGGCAAGTGAAGGTGTGCAGAAAATATGGCACAGCTATGTTGTTACAAAAGCAATTCTTTAGAACCAGCAGCAGCTGTCATATTATGCATTCAGGGTATTTGTTGAGACTACTTAGGCCGAAAAAACCATCAAGAGGAACTGCAGGCTCTAAGAGACAGTAATGCAGGGCATGATCATCACACAACAGAGATTCAAAGGATATTTAATGGATTCTACATCTGCAAGCATTCCATTTGTATGTCAGATCACAAGGGCTTCCTCCAATCTGCATTGCAACAGCAGGAGGTTGTAAAGAAGTTGTTGAGGAGTAAGTACAGGATCCAGTGTAGAGCCCAACAGGAGAAGGCAGAGAAGGATCAGCTGGAGAAGTGGATTGATTCAAAGCATCACTTGGTATGCCCACATCTCTCCCCTCCCATCCCTTTTGATCTCTCAATGCCTGCTGCTGACATTGAAAACTAATTTGCACAATGTTTACAGCTTTGCCCCTTTGAGAATGTTTTCCATTTGGCACAATGCAGATCAAAGGAGTATTTGACAGCAGAGTTGTAGGAGGTGAAGAGCAGAACAGTTTTGTTGAGGATTTGTTGCTTGCTGCTCAAAAAAGAAAGGGTACAATGCCAAAGGCTCAGATGTTGCTTAGGAGACAAATACAAGAGCTTGGAGCTCAAAGTGAAAACTTCCAAACCCGTAAACATAATGATGAGGTCAGGTTCTTATCAAAGTGCCTATGATCAAAGAATTGCATTACAAATTATGGAGGACAGTAAGATCATAGATACTGAGAAGTTCATCTATCAAGTGGGACCCAAACATGAAAAACAAATAGTAGCCACAGGCATACCTTTTGGGTTGCAAGTACCATATGAGCACAAAAAGTTTCTGAGAAAGCAAGAAAAACTGAAGTATGCAGCTATGTATCCAAAGATAGTGGAAGCTCCATGGCAAGTGATGTTTCCTTCAGGACAATTGTTTGATAAACTCTACTCACCACAACCAGAATATAACTGAGCATGGCTGTCTGAACTTAATTCATTAATGACTGAAATAATTTTGTGGAGAGCTTTTCAAAAATCAAGAGAGCAAAGCAAGAGTTTGGTTCAAGTTTGGTTCAGAGAACCTATTGCTATCCTAAGCAAGGTCATCCTTTCTTCAGGCACAGGGGTAATACTCAACACCTTTGACTGGTTTTTTCCACAAAATGAAATTGTCCTATTATCAATGAAGCCTGTAGTGGCTGGTAACCCCATCCTGCACTCTTTTGTAGCATTTCAGCTTTCTGATGTGTGACTATCATGTCACTAGCTATGCAGGCAATGAAACAACTGCAGAAAAAAATTTGTCCTTTCCTCACACAAAACTGTCACATAACATAAAACAAAGGTTTGGTTAACTCCTGGAGAGAAATTAAAATGGACAGTATTAAGTAGACCTCACATACCCCCTACTGAACATAGCAGTGGAAAAAGAGTCCAAGACAGCAGATGTTTGCCAGTTGGCACCTGAAGGTAATAGACCTTCATCTGTTATTGCTCTGGCTTTCATCATGGAGATTACAATTTCATAAGACACCAAATGATAAAAATACCGACAGCTGATCTCCAAGCCCCTCAATGGGCTATGGCAAATTGAGTGTTTAGATTTGCTATTGCAGATAGATACCAAAACCCACTTCTTTGGGGTCAGCTTCAACCATCCATGGGGATCTGCTCCGAAACAATCACAAGGAAACATGTGAGCAATCTGCACTCTCGTTCTCCATGTGTCAAGATTTATGTTCTGATGCACTTAGAACATTCCTTCCCAATGAATGGTTCTTGAGCTACATAGTATTCATTGTTCTAGTAAAGCTGAGTTCCTTGTTCTTAGAACAATTCAGTATCAAGTAGGTTTTCTTATGTAGTGTTTTAATGACACACATCTCTTTTGACAATCTGTGCATATGGAAAGAAATCTGACTTGTTCATGACAAATTGAAGAGCGCCCTTGGAAGCTCGCTCCAGCAGCTTCAGTCTTGCATCTTCAGCTATGCCTCCCACCTGTCCCCTCACCCAACATCATACTTGAGGTGAAGTCTCTTTCCAAAATTGATTGAACAAATAGCAAGAGTAGCAAAAGCCTCGAGACAGAACCACTTCTGCTAGGATTCTTAAGTACTACTTCACTCTGAAAAATGAAGCATGTTAGCATCCAAGCCTGGGCTTCTTGGTTTGATATAGTGGTTCCCTGGCTCTCTGTACCTCCTCTGGAAACCAGACACCAGGTTGAGCACTTCCTTCAAGAACTGCTCTGGCAAATGCTGCCACAGCTACTCCTACACATCTGCATGACAAAAAGGTCAGCCATTCCAACTCAAACATGAAATGCTATACAAGTGCTAGTTTTCCAGGAAAAATGTTTGGTGAAAGGACCTATATAAGCGATCTCTATTTGTCTGGCAGTTACAACTGAAGATTTTTCTTTCAACTAGCAACAAATTTCAAGTGGGCCTCCTAATCATCCACAAATCTGCTTATGCAGAATATAATTCCTTAATGCTCTCTGCAAACAAGGGAAGTTGGAACTGGGCCAGATCTGTCTCGTGAAAAACATTATGAAAGACTTTGAACTGACTGACCTAGAAAGGACAGACATGGCAGCTTACACAGAGAGCATTTTATGGCTATAAATTCCAACTGCCTTTCGTCCATCCTGACAGTCCAAGTCCACCTGAGCAGTCCTGCCAAACGGCAACACTTACACTTCGTGTTTGTGCAAGATTCAAGGCTTAAGAACAATCACTGAATTCCAGAACAACAGAGGGAGGTTTGTAGCAGCTGACCCTCATTGACATGCGTTCACCAGCAATGCCATCAAGAGCACGCACCCATGGATCAGACCAACGAACGAGTGTTTCTACCTTGCTCTGATCTTCCAAAAATCCCTGCCATCATATGTACTTGTAAATCAATGGATACTCAGACCAGAATGTCACTAGGTGAATCAGTATTGTACCAACATTGATGAAAACATGTGTACAGATCTCTCACCTTGGGAGCCAGAGCTGCAACAGCAGCCATTGCAACATTCCAAATATGTGGTGAAGTGCCAAAGCGTGCACTCACACTTGGCACCCCAAGGACCTCATGTGTACTAGTCACTTCTGGTAGATTGCTGCCACAACCAAAATCCCAGATTTGCCCTCACAATACATAAGACAGGAATCCTGGAGGAAGATGCAAGATGTCCTCATTGACCAATTTGCAGACTCAGACACCACATCTCGCAACCACAAAATTTATCCAAACTCAGACTTTGCAAGATTAAGACCTTTCTCCATGCCTTAGATGTTGTCCTTGAGACTCACACAAAGAGAGTGTGTGCAGGTGCAGAGGAGCAGAAGTGAGATTGGTGTGAAGAGACCTACAGAAGGTATACAGGTTTGACACCAATTCCTTTTCCAAAGTCCACATCACGTCTTCTACTATATGCTTTCAACCTGACTTCCTTCCCTGCCAACACAAGTGCACATTATGAACCCAGCAAGCAACTTCTTTCATCTTAAACAGAACCAAATTACAACACACATAAGCTCACACAAATAGAGAGAAACCACCATTGTCTAAAGGGCTAAGCCTCCAACAGCTTTCTGTGCTTCAACAGGGAGAAAGCACCATCTCTTGAATGATCTTGCAACTAAAAATTTCTGACAACATCTATGACTGGCATCTGTCTTAAGTGCAAAGGACATTTAGGTAGCGTAATGACTCTCAAGGTCAACAATATGACATGCAGGATCTACCCATATACAAATCAGTTTGGAAACTAGTAGTACAGATGCAGTACCATCTTGATACACAATTGCCTCTTCGCCCAACAGCAAAAAGCTGGTTGCAAGAATGGTGGGTCCTGCCCCACCAGATCCTGCTGTGTAATATGAATACCTGAAAGGAGCTGTCAGTAGAAGGGATAAAAAGAAATTTGATCCCACAACCTAAGAAAACACAAATGTATAGAAGGTGAAATGGAGGAGAGCACTCTACTTCCTATGTTATGTTCCAAGGAGTCAACCTGATTCGCTTGGGTAGGCTGCTGGTTGCGGTGCCATTGTCAGATGACTTCTGATTTAAACGCACCAGCTCTGCTGCCATTACTGCCATGTTTTTAACCAGGTATGCTTAGCCCTTGGATATGATGTCAATTGCACAACTCTTGAGAAATATGGTCAGCTTCAAATTTTAAAAACAGGAAGACATTGAAATTCTTGAGTAGGTATCTGATTGAAGAAACCCACTGTTGCTGACTCCAGGATATATTCCTGCTGTAGTTATTGCTGGAACTTGCATCATGATAGCTTTCTGATGAAAGCTCTTTGCCCGCCTAGAATACTCCTTATCATCACACACATCTATGTATGCTGTCTGAAATCGCAGGGAAAAAGAAAAAGAAATTGTCACCAAAAAGCACATGATAACTATTATTTCAACACAACAAACCCTAAAATTCAGAAAGCTCAATTTGTAGCAACAATTGCATACTTGCAAGGTCATCCTTCAATCTCTACAGATCTTTGAATTTGGAAGAAACTGCTATGTCCTTGAAGAACAAATGCTATGTCTTTTCTACATCTCTCAGTTATAAATGAACCCAGAAAAACCTTTAACCAGTTGTAGGGTAAAAGAATTTTTCACATTTGTGTCTAAGGCTGCTTCCAGCACAGAACACTCCTCTCGACGCTGGAAAGGCCCTGCTGCATGCACTACAAGGTCCACTCCTACAAAGCAAAAACACAATACATGATTTTAATCTTAACAACAGAAACATTTACCACCACATGTCCCAGTACAAAATTACCATCTGTCCCAGTATTATAATTCTCTGTAATTCTGCTGCACTCAAAGCTATTAATCAACAATCCCAGTGAAAGAGTCCCCATTTCTTTCTACATAACAATCCTGACAGGCAATCTGTCCAGGACAGCAGGGACTATCAATTGGAACCTTAAACCAAATTCTTTGAAGCAGAACTCCTCACATTGTTGATGTGCACATAAGAATGGGAATGTTGTGCACTCATAGTTCTACCAACATCATAGTGTAGAGCTCCTATGGGAGATAGCACCACTTACTCTTCTTCCTACAGTTCATCTTGAAGTTCATCTATTTTTCTTATAGTTTGCTTTGTACCTCGTCAGTGATGAGGACTACATCCCAATGGCATTTTCCCAAAAAAATTAAGGCTTGTAATATATCTAGAACTTCTGAAAGATTTGAGGAAACTGTGTGCTCACCATTGAGGGCTGCTCTCAACGCAGCTGCATTATCAATGTCAAATTGGGAAAATTCAGCTCCTCCACCAAGCTCTGCAGCTAGTGCCTCCCCCTTCTCTCTAAACAAAGTAGTACATGGCACAATCCCTTCAGAATAAAACAGGCAAATGGTGCCCGCCATCTGAAGAACAAACAAACCTTGTGTAACTCATGCTCTGCTGCTGTGGGGGACAAGTGATATCCTCAACTCCATCAGTGCAAATTTCAGTGATACATTGTTGGAAGATTTTAAGCGAGTGCGTTTCTTTTTCTTTTTCTTTTTTTTGGGCACTTTGTCAGTCTTCCTGTTCTCTGATTCTGCGAGTTTTTGCGAGATTTTTAGACTCCTAAAAAACTTTCTACGGATGATGCTGAAGAAACCCAATGAAGAAGAGATGCGGAATACTGAAGTACCGGTTGCGTCCAGCGACAATTAGATGTAGATCAGGAACGGTGGCCAATGCACGGAGAGTGGAACCTCCAACGCGTCCTGTTCCTCCCATCACCAGTATTCGACGTTTGGGTACTGCTGCTGATCGTTCAGCTCCGGAGGTTTGGCAGCGTACCGCTCCCAAACACCCCATAGGTAACACCCCCGTTGACATCTCTCTGTCTCCCTCCTCTCTTGCACGCGCGCGCGCACACACACACACAGTCTCTTTCTCCTCTTGCGCTTCGAACTCAAACACAATTGTTTATGGAGCCCTAAGATCACCGCTAGGACCAAATGGTTCACCGGATTTCAGCAGTCTGGCAGTCTTCCTGCTCTCTGATTCTGCGAGTTTTTGCGAGAATTTTAGACTTCTAAAAACTCTTCTACGGATGATGCTGAAGAAAACCCAATGAAGAAGAGATGCGGAATACTGAAGTACCGGTTGCGTCCAGCGATAATTAGATGTAGATCAGGAACCGTGGTTCACCGGATTTTCACTCCCACCACTAGCAAACCATTTCTTTTGCAGTTGCAAATCCCAGTAGTACACGATTACAGAGTGACTCCATACCTGCAATCGCCCCTTATTATTACCATTTCAAACCTCAAAAGTTGCAATTGCAGATTGATATCCCTTTGTATCCTCAGAGTTGCAATCACGAAGAGTAGTTGGGAGCTACAATCACAACCCCACAACTGCAGCAGGAAATCGAAATCTCGTTACGAAACCCCCATGTAGCTTGCAAATCTCCAATAAGAAATAACTAAACCTCAGGTGTTGTTTTTTTTCCTCTCTCTCTCTCTTTCCGTGTGCAGACTGGATTTCTTTGTGTGCTGAGTTACGGTATAGTACGCCCAATTTTTGCAATGTGGAAACAGAACTCTACTGGCAAGCAACTGATTTATCACAAATGCAACACAAAATAGTAGTCAGCAACACTGAAACGATGATTTGGTGAGTCTACAGTGTCTGCGTTTGGTGTGCGGTTCTACATTCGAACCTTTGTGCTTGGTTCTGCTTCAATCCCAAACGAGCCTCTACTCATTTCACCCTTGCTTGGGCAGCCTACAACATTGGCTCGAGGATTTTTATCCATTGATTGTTGTCACAATGACGTGGGTACTCCTTCACCCCTAGCAATGCAACAGTAAAAAGCCCTAAGATTTCCATCTCCTCAGCCCCAAGGCAGGTGTCTGTGTGTGTAGTAGTAGACAAAGAGAGAATTTTGCCCCGCTTATAGATCCGCCAGAAATTTCCTAGTGTACCTATTTGGACAACACATTAAAGTTATCCTTAAAGTCATGCGAACTGGCCACAGGATGCAAGCACCAGTTTCGTGAAAATTGGGCACGTAACCCAAAACTGGGCGCAAAGAATGAAGGGTTTGCAAGGGGGCATGAAACTGGATTTTGGACTCAAAGTGGAGATCAAACTAGTTTTATGTTGTGTTTGTGCCCATTGAAAAAATCAACCATGAGACAACATTGTGCACATTAGGGTTTCAAACTTGTGTGAGCTTTTTGTTTTTCATCGCAAGTGAGAACTTGTTTGAGTGTTGAGCTTGCTTGTGTGATTGTTGCTATTCTCAAGTGTAAGTTTCTACTAATGTGAAGATTTATTTTCACGATTAAATTTATTGAGTGGACCAGGTTACAAAAGATCGTTGGTGCCAATTGTGGTGAAGAGGCAACTTGCAGTAGAGCCTCATGCATAAGTGAGGTGTAGGTTGCAGTTATGTTGTTGAATGCAAAGACCTAACAACATTGCTTAACACAAGGACCTCCAAAATATAGAATCCTTCGTAGGTATTCAGTGTTGAAGGCCCACCCACATAGCATGTGAAAACTTTAAGACTATGTTTGAAAGTGAAAAAGTGATGGTGTGTCTAAAAGAATCCAAGGCAAGTGACAAAGATCAAGACATTTTTTATAATCATCATTTTCATAAACTTTTTCTATGGGAGGTTTGTTTGTTGTCATTATGGTCTTGGTCAATCATTTACTGCAAACTTTGTGAAAGGATGCACAATTTGTGTTAACTCTTAAAAACCTGGCATGCTTAATGCATTTGTCCTACAATCTATCAAGCATTTGGGTCATGGGTATGGTAGACTCAAGAATACCCCATGTATGGCTACATTCATATTAAACCAACATCTAAATTTGTCACAACCCTAGCTTTGGGCTCGCAACCAAGGCAAGGGCCTACAAGGTTGCGGGCCAAAAGGGAAGCCCGAAAGTCACACCACATGCTCCTGGGAGTGTAAGAAAGTGTGAGGGAATGAACCCTCGCACTCCCAAGGGAGTGTTCACTTTGAAAATTAAAGTCTCGATGGACTCCTGAATTTTCAGAGGGCAATTGCAGAGGTCAAAACTCAATGGATTGAAAAGTTCCTTATATCATTGGAAAGCTCTTGGAACTTATATGTTTGAAATGAGCTTGGATGACTCATTTGGACATCTAAAACACAAATTATGGTCAAAAGAAGGGTCGGGAATCAAATTGGCAGTTTGACTCTCAACCATTAAAAGTTAGGAATCGACCCGATTTCCTTGCGTGCAGGTGGCTTACAACATATCGTTGGAAAGTTCTCAATGAAGGCTAAAACTTTGTTTTAGACCTCATCTCAATCGGAGGTCTGCACGCAAAATTATGGGGCCCCAAAATCACGAAAGTCCCAACTTTGGTAATTTCGAGACTCCCATGTGAGAATCTCGAGACAAAATGTCATTTGGATGTGGGCCTCATAGAAAGACACATAGTATACTATAAGGGGGAAGGTGATGGCTTCCCCCAAGTCCAAGCCATGATGAATCTTGTGAGTCCAAATTGTTCGTGGCTTGTCCTAACACCAAAAGTGCTCCAATTATGCACTAACCACCTTGTGTTGGTTTTGTGCTGATTTGTGTGAATAGTTGATGTTTTTATTTCTTCCTAGTCCCATCCTAGAGCTCCAACACGCCCCTCTACCCCTCCAAAATGTTGCAAGCTAGGGAGCATGCCTCGACCCCTTACTCTTCCATCGTTTTCAGTTTAAACTCACATTTGAGTCCAATAAAAAGTTTAGGAGCATATCAAGATCCATGGTTTTCCTGATTATAACTTGAAAGTAAGAATCAACTTTTAATTTTCTAGGTCAAAATTATAGTGAAGTTCATGGTCAAATGAACATTTGGGATTTAAGTCATGGGTATGGTAGACTAATGAATACCCCATGTCTGGTTGTCAAAACAACATTTGTATCCTTGTTTTTCTTCATTGTAACTTGAAGGTAAGAATCTATTTATAATTTTCTAAGTTGAAATTATAATGAAGTTCATGGTTTAATGAAAATTTGGGTTTTATGTTATAGGTATGGTAGACAAATGAATACCTCATGTCTAGCTGCATTGAAGTTGAACCAACATTTGGATTGTTGGTTCTCCTCACTCTAATGTGAAGGTAAAAATCTACTTTTCATTTTTTAGGCTGAAATTATAATGAAATTCATGGTCTAATGAACATTTGGGTTCTAAGTCACAAATATGGCAAATTAATGAATATTTCATGTATGTTTGCATGCAAATTGAACCATAATTTGGATCCTTTGTTTTCTTCACTATAACTTGAAATTAAGATCTATCTTTTAATTTTCAAGGTCAAAATTATAATGGAAGTCATGGTCTGATGAGCATTTGGGTTCTATATCATCGATATGGTAGATTGGTGAATACTTCATGTCTAACTGCATTCAAATTGAACCAAAATTTGGATCCTTGGTATTTTTCATTGTAACTTGAATATAAAATCTACCTTTAATTTTTAAAGTCAAAATTATAGTGAAGTTTATGGTCTGATGAATATTTGGGTTTAAGTCACAAGTATGATAGTCTAATGAATACCTCATATTTGATTGCATTTAAACTATATCAACATTTGGATATTTGGTTTTATGGTTCTTATTACAAAATAAGAATATGCCTTTAAAGTTCAAGAACTAAAATTTAGTGAAGTTCACAGTATGTGAATGTTTGGGTTTTTAGTCATGGGTGCCAAGCTAATCAAACTTCATGTCTAAGTGCATTCAAATTGAACTAGTAGCTAAAACCTTGGTATTCTAGTCTACAAATACAAGTTAAGATTTTTCCTTTTTATGTTAGAATTTTGGTGAGGTTGATGGTCTTAAAAAGATTTGGGTTTTGAGTCAATAATGCCACTAGTTTGAATGTGTTCAAACTAAACTAACAATTGGATTCTAGTTTTTTAGTCTACAAATTATGTAAGGTAAGAATATGCCTTTCTATCAATTGGTGATATAGTCTATAGTTCATGTGATAGACCGAAATTAACATTTGGATCCTTAAACAACTCGAAGGTAAGAATTTGCACCTTACATTTTCTTGTTTGTGAAATACTTTAAACTAACACTTGAAATAGTTAGTTGGTTTATAAGACTAAGGTAATAGAATGGGTATGCTTAAGGTCTAAAAAAATCCATGTTTATGCCAACAATTGTATCCATTTTTTATCTACAACTATAAGGTAAGATTTTACAAGTTATTTTTCTTATTTGACCATTCATTCAAAAGGAACATTTAAAATGTTTTGGTTTAAATTGGGATTGTTAATGCAATCAAGTGTTTTGTAACTCTAGGAAAAATTGGAAAAGTTTATGTACATGTACCCAAAAACATGGTTTTGGGTTTGCAACTTTACACTATGGCAACTCAATTTATGGTCTTTAAGAATGCGGTTTATGGTTTGTAGTTATGGAGTTCATTATGGGAACTTTGCAAATGTTTGAAGAAATGTGGTTTTTGGTTTGTAACTTTGGGAAACACTATGGTGACTCTGTACCACAACGCCAAAATGTGGTTTTTATGATTAGGACATCATGCGATTAATGTCCAAACATAATCATGTAGTCATATGTGGTCTTTAGTTGCTACCATCTTAATGACTTTAGTCAAAATTATAACTACATGACTATACATATGACTATAATTAAGATTAAAAGTAATGATGACTAAAAATATGATTACACAATTAATGTATTCATATGGAAACAATATTTGAATTTGAAATAATATAACCAAATTCAATTTGGTTTGAAATGGACAAACAAATGTTTAAGTAATCTAATTCACTTTACCATAACCTAGATTGACCTACTCTAACACAATTTAATTTACTTTAACTTAATTTAGCATAAATAACAGAATTTTTTCTAATTTAGCTTAATGTAGCCTAATTTACATAATTTAATATAATTTAAATTAATTTAAATTAATTTACTTTAATTCAAATATCCTAATTTTAACCTAGCAAAATATAAGTAACTTAATTTAGCTTGGTTTAGCCAATTTTAGCCGATTTTTATTAAAAAAACCAAATTAACCAAATTGAAGAAAATTTAACTAAAGTTGACCCTAATTTAGCCATGTTTTGCCAAATCTATTCAAGTTTAGCCTAAGTAGCCATGTTTAACCAAATTTAACTAAGTTTAATGTCAATACCCTATTTTAGCCTAACTTATTTAAGTTTTGACAAATCTAGCCAATTTTAATTTTAAAATAATCATGTTTAACCAAATATAGCCTTAGAACCTTAATTTAGCGTATTTTTCCAAGTTTTTCGAAGTCTAACCAATTTGAAACTATGTAACCATGTTTAGCTAAATTTAGTTTCAATATCCTAATTTAGCCTAATTTATTTAAGTTTTGCCAACTTTAACCAAGTTTAACATAAGTAGTTATATCTAGTAATGTTTAACCACAATACCCTAATTTAGCCTAATTCATCCAAGTTTTGCCAAGTCTAGTTGAATTTAACCTAAGTATCCATGTTTAACCAAGTTTTGCCAAGTTTTGTTTCAATACCCTAATTTAACTTAATTTATCTAAATTTTGTCAAGTTTTGCCAAGTTTAACCTAAGTAGCCATGTTTTGCCAAGTTTTGCTTTAATACCTTATTTTAACCTAATTTATCTAAGTTTTGCCTCAATACCTTAGTTTAACCTAATTTATTTAATTTTTGCCAAGTCTAGCCAAATTTAACCTAAGCAATCAAGTTTTGCATCAATACCCTAGTTTAGTCTAATTTATTTAAATATTGCCAAGTTTTATCAAGTCTAGCCAAATTTAACTTAAACAACCAAGTTTTACCTCAATACTTTAATTTAACCTAATTTATTTAAGTTTTGCCAAGTTTAACCTAGATGACCAAATTTAGCCCAATTTAACAAAAATAGCCAAATTTTGTCGAGTTTGCCAAGTTTAGCCAAATTTAACCTAAATAGCCATATAATTTCATGCGTTGTCAAATTTTGTTAAGTTTAACCTAAATAACCATGTTTAGCCAAATTTTGCCTTAATATACTAGTTTAGCTTAATTTATTTAAGTTTTGTCAAGTTTTGTTAAATTTTGCCAAGTCTAGCCAAGTTTAACCTAAATAGCCATGTGTAGCCAAGTTTTGCCATGTTTTACCAAGTTTTGCAAAGTTTATCTTCAATGTTCTAATTTAACTAAAATTTATCCAAGTTTATCCTTAATATTCTAATTTAGTTAGATTTATCCAAGTTTAGCCTACTTTACCCTAATGTAAATCTATGTTAGTTTATGGTAAGTAGGCTTATATTTAGGTTAGGAATGCTTAAATTAGTCTAGGTTAACCTATGGTAACCAAGGCTAGGCCTAAATTAGCCTAGGTCAACCTAGGGTGAATTAAGTTAATTTGGATTAAAAACATTATTGTTTATATATTAATGATAATAAATTTTATCATAAATAAATAATGTGATGCAATGGTCAAGGACTTATTCCTCAAAGTGGAGGGTGTGGAGTTCAAGTCCTCCCACTTGCAAACCTTCACACCTAGGCACCTTGACACCTAATCACTTAGATGCTTAGATAGATACCTTGGCAGCTTGCCTAGCCTATGAAACTTTTTAGCGCCTAGGCTATGGTTCCTAGGCTAGGTCCCCTAGGTTAAAAGGCTAGCATGTGGCAATATGTGATTGGAAAGAAAAATATTTTTTGTTTGGTTTTTTTTAATTGTGACACGTGGCACTTTGTGAGGCTACCATGTGTCTTGTTGGATCTAGGACTATGTTCTTTGCCACTATAGTCATGGCAAACCATAGTTGTTAATGTGGCTACAACTAATGCAACTAATGGGATTTACAATGTGGTCATTTAGACTAGACAATCATGTAATGAACTCTAGTCATAGATGACACATACAATTAGATTTCTGTAATCATAAATGTCACATTTTGACATTCTGCACATGTATCTTTGGGAATGTTATCATAGTCATGGTATGTAGCTCTTTGAACCTTAAGTACGACACAATCTATTGAACATTCGGGGTCTAAAAGTGTGTTTTTTATGTTATGGTTATGTGTGGTAGGTATGGCAAAATTGCTAGCTAATATGGATGCAACATAAGAATTGGTTGATGATTTTCAAGTCACACAAGTAAAAACAAAACCACCTAAGAACAAGAAACGACACCTAGGAAGGAGAAAAGTGCAAGGAACCATTGTAAAATCTTTGCACTTAAATATTATGGCCACAAGTTATCACATTCATTTTACCACATATTCTAATGGCAAAAAGAATATGACACAATTCATTCCATCAACGGTGTGGAAATTAGTCTACACCAATTATGTGGGTGCCTATCTTGATTTTCCATTTGTGGAAGACGCATTAAAGGATCATTTGCAAGATGCTTTCAAAGAGTTTAAAATTAGCAATTCTAATGAAAAAGAATATGATAAAACAATTTTGCAATTAAATGAAGCCTTAGCACAATTAAAAGTGATTAACCACCACACCATAAAAATTGTGTTAAAAAGGAAGCAAGATTTCATTAATGGGAGACATAATAATATGGGAGATTTCACCAACAACATTTTCTGATACTCCTAGTTCTCGTAGCTCCACAATGTAAACTACCCTAATCATATTATTAGGCCATCTACTCCACTAACTTCCATGTGTGGGCCCCATTGAAAAGCTAATGACAAAGCAGGAAATGTTGCAGTTCCAAGCCAAGAGCCTTATAATTATGGTTTCTCGCTTAAGTAAACTTCATTTTTAGTTACAAAGATGGATATTAACCATAAGCACAAAAACAAGGTGAAGATCTCCAACTTGACAATAGCTCATGAATTAAGGGTTATTTGAGAACAAGAATTCAATGCAAAATAATATCTAGCCCATTTGTGGTCTATTGGATTAGGAAGGTGTTCACCAATCAACTTTTATGTGAGGTCCTCCTCCTCTTATGTGGGAAATTAGTGAATAAGGCAGCAAATTGGAAAAGGTGGTTGAATTTTGGTTTTGTGCTAACAAATATTTTCATGAGTCCCTCCCATTTTCTTTTCACACTACAACAAAAAAGGGGCATATTGCGATCCAAATATCCTCGCAAACAACAAAGAAATTAGATTCCGAAAACCCGCAGTTCCGAACACGAATTCGTCGCAAACTCTTAAGCCTTTGCGAAAC
>Ga0116228_10000838_pt1 | contig 24365 bp, 19 predicted proteins | sample S1TSphfallax_2_FD_89694 | JGI IMG/M metagenome (GOLD analysis project Ga0116228, IMG submission 89694) | Host-associated microbial communities from peat moss isolated from Minnesota, USA - S1T2_Fc - Sphagnum fallax MG | ecosystem: Host-associated > Plants > Peat moss > Unclassified | place...
GCTTGCCAAGGACTATCCACACCTGATACCACGGGTTGCTCCACAACAACATCCCCCACTACAAGTTGCCCCACATCAACACCCTCACACACCTCGACACTTGTAGCAACAACACTCCCACGTTCACACAATGCGGCCGCTAATTGAAATACACGAGTTAAGTCAACTCATGACGCCATCAAATCATTAGCCGAAAATGTTGGGGATCCCAACACTAAAGTCACCATCCGCGACACTACATTCGATGATATATCCGTGTCCACTACACGTGATGTCGATGCCGTTGGCTCCATTGTTGGCTCAATAGGCGATGTAAGAACCATGGAAGGAGTCCTAACCACTTCAGACAACAATAATGATTGGGGAAGCCTGGCCTGTTTACCAGCTTCACCCCTATGTGGATCCAACTCCATAATTGCCCCACGTGGCTCGGAAGCTCGAGTGACGCCTCTCATCACTGCAATGGACACCTCAATTTGTGCTACACTAGCCATATAAAAGAAATCATCTCCCCCATAAGATGTGGGAGCTTCACCTCTTGAATGTGATTGATGCTGGAAACTTGCCATGGTAGTAAGCCTTTGCTCCAATTGCTCAATCCTAGTAGCCATAGCTGCCTCTGTCGTAGGGGGAGGAGTGATCAAAGGAGGTGCCCTAACCATTGGTGTACCTCTACCACCCCCACCACCTCTACCACCTCTACCACCACGACCTCTTTGAGCTGCTCCACCATGACCTCCACCACGACCTGATCTCAATTATGGGTAAAGGTCAAAACAACGCTCACGAGGGTGGCCGACCCGGCCACAGTTATCACATTGAACTTGTGCCGACTGAGATCCATCAGCCAAAGTCCGTCCACCACTCTGATGTGGACAATCCCTCCGAATATGAACACCACCACATGTCTAACAAGACGGTCCCTGTTGTTGACTAGCGAATGAAGGCAACAGTCTTTGTGCACCTGTCCCTCCAGAACCTAACTAAGGTCGTACCTGAACTCCACGACTCCCACCTCCACCAGTACGAAGTTGTGAGGTGGATTGTTGTCCACGAGAAGTAGTAACTATATCCCTATTGAATCCAGATGTCACCACCCTCTCCTCCACCATGTTAAGTTCTATTTTCTCAGACAAAGCAAACACATGGGCCAATGTGGGAGAATCGTCACTCATGAGAGTCACATCGCGTGCTCTTCGTCGCAACTCCTTGTCCAGAATCCCATACCAAAATTGGACTGCCTAAGCTTCCATCACCCCCTGGGTAACTGCAATTAACCGTCGCATACGAGTGTATGCCTCACGAAGACTCTCATTAGTCTTCCGCTCAAATTTTTGAAGACTCTTCAACTTCTCCGTCTTCACCCCTTGGTAGTTCCTCTTCAGCCTCAAAAAGAACTCCATGATAGGGTTAAACAGAGGTGGGGGAACAACCTGTGTGCTCGTACTGGGAGTAGACGGTGTAATAGTACCACCACTAGCAACACCACCGTAAGTAATAGATACATAGGATGGAGACCAATGCTGCCTCCACTCCTCAATTTCAGTAACATGATCTCTCCGAAACTCATGATAATCATCCATCGGAGGACCTTCCAAGTGCTGAAACAATCCCTTCCATGCCAAGAAGGGTGAGAACAATCTGGCATTACGTAACATCTGCATATCACACCAAGAATCAAACTCCTAAATGAAGTCCTCCAACTCGATGGTGCCTACTGCACTTGAGTAACGTCGGGGGCCCTTCATGGCCCTAGAACCCCCGTCCATATCCCAAATCAATGGGGCCGCAATACTAGACGGTAATATGGAAGACTTGTTATTCACGATAACCTCGTCCTCCTCAACAACTGATGATGTGGGTGAAGGTAGTCGATACCTCAACCCACTACGTGTAACTCCACCATCTCCACCATGGTCTCCCACAGGACCACCAAACTGTTCCATGATGACCCAATCACCAAACCCAATACTCAAATTGAATCACCATTAAGTACCATTGACCTCGTGACTGATTTGCTACCAAAAACGAGTACTCAACTCAACCACCTAGCTGAGTAGCGGCTCAACTTGTCCAACCGGCCCACCACCACAAGTCGAAAAATGTGCTCCCCACTAACCAAAAGCTCAATTTCCAGCAAAATCCCTAATTTGCCATAGCCAAAAGTTGCGAAATTGGGTTGCGAGCACTCAAACAACCATATCTCCACAGTTCCTACACCAAATGCCAATCTACTTCGACCAGAATGTAAAGGACAACTAGATCTTCCTTCCCTCCAAAACTCAACTGAAAAGAAGGTTTGTGTGCCGAGATATGACCTACGAAAAACCGCTAAAAAAAAACCTAGGCACAAATCTACACAAACTTGAGATCTTTCAAAGGTCAATACTCCCAATTGGCTCCACCAAAAAATCCCAAACAATTCCCATATGCAATTTAGCCCTCAAGCAACAACTTCACGAAATTGCAGCACCTGATCTTCCCTAGTTAATTAGCTAAAAATCTGACAGCGCTTCCGCACTAGGTGTGCACAAACTAGATAAAACCATCACCACAAAAACAAACATAACGCATAATCTGCTCAACGGAAACATAATTTGTCTTTGCCGTATTGTAGATTGGCTTTATAGCTACACTCCTACCAATTTTCAGCAACTTTCTTCAAGGAAATTTTCACTTATCTGAGAAATTAACGTCGCTGGTAAATCGTCACTAAAACTGTCAAACCTTAAACTAGCAACTTCAAATGATCATAACTTTTGATCAACTCAACGAAATCCAACATTCTTTGGTGCGTTGGAAAGCTCTTGCCAAGGCGCTCCTTTTGACACCACCCACTTTCAATTCGGCCACACAACCAGAGAGCGAGATCACAAAAACCCCCACGGTTTAACTACTCCAAAAAAAAACATAGTTCTTTGAGTGAAAATGTCACGAGAAAGATCTACTATCATAAAACTCATGATGCATACACATACAGTCAAGCCAAGCCCTACTCCAATTAGAGAATTTAGGCCGATGCTAACAGGACACCATAGCTCGAAACTCCATTAACTCCAACTACTCCCAACGCTTTAGGCTCAACTCAAAGAACTATGTTCTTTGAGCCCTCTTTCTCCCTTTATACCCCCACTCACAACCTGAAGGTGGGTCCTACCAGAAGAGCCACTTTCCTCTAACCCTAAACCTAGAAACCCTAAGTAGGCACTATTCGCTACCATAGCACACTATATGTTATGGCTAACACACATATGGTCATGACAATGTTAATAACAATTGAAATGGAATTCACCCCACACTTGACATAACATGCAATTCATGAATGATGACATTATGAATGTCTTTTCTATGATGTAGACCACAAAGTTTCCTTCTTATGATGAAAATTTTGTTCTTTATGTAAGGTTCAAGCTTCATGCCATAATCTTCAAGTAATGTTTGAAGTTGAAACACTTCAACAATATCATCTATCTATGAAGAAAGATGGTTTATTTGTTTTGCTTGTTTCTCATGTTGAAATCTCCCAAACCACAACACCTCTCGCCATACTCTTGGTACCATTGGAAAGCCCTCAATGAGTAGGGGTGCATCGACTTGGTTTCATCATGTTTTTACCTATGGTAGAATAATAAATTAAATAATGAATTTTTTTTCACTAAAAATTCAAAATTAGTGATGAATTTGGGCATGTTCTTGGTTTTGTTGGAACACCCCCTAGTGAGTAGGATTTAATGAAGGATTTTTAAACATTACACATAAAGTGTAAGAAATGTTGAATTTTGATTAGTTATTTTCATTGGAAATCCAATTAAATTACAAAAAAATGGTTACCCAGCACACTTGGGCCCACAACACAAGTTACATTAATATCCATTATGTGGTTTGTTTCAAATATTAAACTCTAGATTAATGAAGATAAATTCATTGTCGTATCTTTTAATTGTTGAAAACCCATGAAATCAAATTTAAGGGAAAATAAGGTGATGTGCCCCCAAACACCTTAAGAGGCGCAAATGTGGGTCCCAGAGTGAAATAGCAAAAAAAGAAGAGAGGGTCAAAACACGTAACTAGGAGCCAAAAAGGGCATAAGATCTATGTCAAAATTGCAATCTTTTTTACATATGTCTACATGGTAGCATTTAATCTCATGTTAATAATGGAAACTTGTACTTTATGTCTAGTTTGGATGTTGAGGAATGTAAATTGAATTACTAATGGGCTCAATTTAAGGTTTTGTTTAGGGTTAAAGACCATTAAAGTTGGGTAGGTGCAACATTAGATAATTTTCATTTCACAAAGGGGTCTTTAATTTGCAAAATACAAACTTTTTTACATTCATTTTTTTCTAGTGATAAGGAACTATGAGAAACACTTAAAAATAACTCAAAATATTATATATATATAACTTGATTTTTTTTTCAAAATTTAGAGCCTATTTGAATTCAAGAGTCCTTTGTGGCATGCAAATGTGATCCAATGTACATGGTGTATGAAGCAAAGTTGTAGCTTAAAGTATTATAACCATGAAATCACCAATTTATTTGAACATGATTTGACATATTTTCAAATGCCTCTAAAAATTATGTGCAATTTTGAAAATAAATGAAATCAATTATTTGCAATACAAAAGTCCTTTAAGGATTCATGGCAATGCCTGATATACTTGAGATCAATTTGCAATAATCCCATGTGAAAATTCCATCTATGTTAGATGCAACATTGAATCAAATGCAAAGAGGTGTTGTTTGAAACATCCAACAAATAATCAAATTGTTTTCATCTTAAGAATGTGGATGCTTTGTGATTAATGTCCATTCTTTGTTCATCTATTATCAAAAACCCTAAATGGCCATCTACACCATTCATTTTGATCCAATGGTTCAAACAACTCATATTCAAAACATGTTTTTTTCCCTTCTGTGATCATTGTGACGTGTTTAAGAGATGCATGTCAAGACTATTCATGTGTATCAAAGCTTTCTCCTTTGATGTTGCAATCATTGAAATGTTCTTGGTAGGAATGAACATGTGCACTAAAGCTTACTTGATATGGCCATTATTTCAACTTTCATGGAGACCAATGTTTGGCAAGGTTGAATAATGGATGCATGTGTTCAAGAAAAAATGCATTTGTAGACAAGAAGTGTGTGGATTGGAGCTTCCCCAATGTGCTTATAACAATAACTTTCACTCGTTTGCCAAAAGAGAATGTGCGTTGAAACTAAACTATGATCAAATTGCATGTGCAAGTAACTTTTAGTATTCACCTACAAAAAGAGAATGTGTGCATTAGACTGACCTTCGTGAAATCACACACTATGCAAAGAGGGATTTAGCATCTAATTAATGATAAGCTTGCACACAAGAGCTACAAAACATGTGCAATTTGAATGCATCACCTTTTTCCCGTATTTTGCACCAAAGGCCTAATGTATAGAACTTAAGTGCATTGGCATCATGTCTGACCTTGAAAACACAATGCTTTGACCTCCATTGTTAATGTATTGAACTTCAATATTTGAAAATATGATCTAAACCACTGTTCTTCCTTACTTTAGGCTAAGGATTGGATTCAAAGCAACCTTAATGGTAAAAAAGGACTAGTTTTCAAGCAACTTTAGTGGCCAGAAAGGACTAGTTTCCAAGCAATTAGTTTAGTGGTAAAAAAGGATTGGTTCCCAAACAACCTTAGTGGTAAAAAATGTCATTTATAAAACAATCATCTTAAACCCAAAGAATAATCACAATTCTTGACAAAAAAAAAATCACCTAATATTTGCACAAGTAATAAATTCCTCAAATTTTATTTTGATGTTCTTGTTCAAAACATTGTGGGAAGAAACCTTCATTCAACCTATGCTTGCTTGCTTGCCCTCTCATAGGAGTGTTCATTGTTAGAATTTGTACCAAAAAATCTACCTATGGACTTGTGTATTCAATTGTACATATTAGTTATGCAGAAATTATGTTCCACTTGAGCATAGGAGTTGGTTCACACATTGTGTACAAAAAATGTGCCTAGGTTAGGAATTGGCTAAGTTTTTATTTATACTTCCTCCCAAACTCACCAAAAATATGGCTTAGAATAGTTGTTCAGATCACTTATACATCATGTGCCCACCTTTGTAAGCATGTTCCATGATGTATAAATTCTAAGCAACTATTCTAATCAACCCACAATTTTTCAAGCCCTTTAGTTTTTCCCACTAGATGCATGAATTTGCACTCCTCTAATTACCAAAACAATTGTCCTTCTTTGCCCAGTCCTTCCTTCCATCTTACGCCTTCCCTGATGCTTTTGCCATGTACTTAGACAATGGCTTACTATTAGATCCATCATTAGAGTCTAACATCTCCAATTCTAATGATTCCTTCGAGACGATGGGCAATTTTTTCTTCTTTTTATTTGGTTGCTTGTCATTACTAGCCCATGGATGACTAATTTTCTTCTTGGACTACCACCATTACTCTTTTGTGTTGCTTTCTCCTTGCCCTTGAATGCTTGTGGTGCCTTGTTAACTACATTTGATGACATCATCTCTTTAATTAAGGTGTGCTTGACTACTTGGGGTGCTTCTACTACAATCTCTTTACTTCTGGTGCTATTAGTGGCTTGGGGTGTCTTTTCTTTGCTTGGTTTGGACAAACTTGCTTATGTTTTATGCTTAGATGGGTTTTATAGGATTGCTTTTATAGTTAGCTTTTCCTTAGTTGGGGTGCCCTTGGTTGCTATGGGGGCCTTTTGCTTAATTGGTGTCCCCTTTTTTGCTTGTGTGTCCCTTTCAGTGATTGTAGTGTTATTTATTTCTATTGATATCAACCATGTAGTTGTGCTACCCTTGCATACATCTAGGGCCTTGCCTTTATTATATGTTGTTTGCCTTGCATGTGCAAGCAAAAATTACATGATCAAAATAGTGCTAAAAGTTAATATTATTACACCAACATTTAATTTCACCTCATATTCATGCACTAACAATTTGTTTTAAAACCACAAGGAATGTCAACTTATAAACAACCATCCAAGGAAAAGAAAATTCAACAAATAAAACATGATGTAACTTTAAAATTGCACCTTAGACATTCACTGGGACTTTGGATTGGCAATTGGGTTGTTCTTCAATAGCGGAATTTGAAAGTGTCAAACATATGGTCTTCTATTCTACAACCTTATTCTCTACACCATCATGCTCACAACGCACATGTTAGTTGTTCAGGTCAAAATTAAATGACACAATTGATTAAATTACCTAATATACATGTAACAATTTCCTTCAAAAAATATTGATTGAATAGTTGAAAGGTAGAGTTCATAATTAGTATCATGATTCAACCATACCTTGGTTTTTTTTTTGGGGGGGCTTGGGCAATTGGCATACTCTTCATCAATAGAGCTCTCAATTGTTGCTTTGGCTAGGCTCTTGAAGGTTTTTTGGGGATTTACCAAAAGAACTTCATATTCATCTTCACCCATCTTTGTTAGTTCAATAGGAAAGGTGACCATGTTAACAATAATAATATGCGTAGTTGTTGTTGTTTGAGAACTAGGTCCTTCATGGGGCAGCCTTGGGCATGAAACTCCTATGTTATTACATCTATGTGATCTAGGGAGGTTACTGCTAATTGGTGTATCATTGATCCCCACACTATAGTAAAGCTCCTTTCTTTAGTTGGACCTAATCCACTACTTGAACCAAGCCTAGTCTACTTCAATTCTGTTTCCAACTCTTCTTTCGTAGTTTAGACCCACAACTTAAGTTAGGGGAGGAAAAGCTTGCAAAGCATAGACCACAAATAAGCCAACAACAATGGCTATCCTAAGATGAAAATTTTGATGCAAGTAGGAAATCAAATATTCACCTAGGACACCATGAACACTTTGCCTTGTAGTATGTTTCAATTTGTTCAATAGGCAATCCTACTTTTTATCAACGCCCATCTCTTATGCTGCGAAAGTCAAATTTTCATCTAGATCCCTAAACCCCCAACTAGACCACCAATCAAGGTGACTTTGCACGTGTTGTGGGTTTTCAAGTGCTAACCAAGACAAGTGGGTGATACGTATGTAGGTAAGATGTCACAACAATGTCAAAACAACGATATGATTGCCCACATACACCACATGTTTTCATGATAATCATGTTTGGTGCATCACATGAAGGTTTGTTAGGGTGTATAATAGGTTTATGCTAAAATGACTTCCCTCCCCCCTTTTCATTTCATGCAATTCCTCAAAGATTGCCTTTTGTTCATTTGCTAGCTTTGTTAATTCCAATTCTGCCATTGCAATTGAGTTGTTTAAAGTCTCAACCTCCACATGTGTTTCATTATATGTTGCTTCCCCCAATTGGGTTCGTTCAACCTTGTCTTTTAATATAATCTACCTAAGTTTTAGTCTTCGCTCTTGGCACATAGAAATCTAGCCATGCCACCAAGTTTTAACCCCTAATTCCTTATGCAAAAGCTTTGTAGATTTATTTCAATTTACAAAAAAAAATCCTAATAAACAAGTCTCCAAAGAACTTGCAAATTGTAATTAAAAGGTGTAGAGTGGGACAAATGGTGTAAGATAAAAATTAGATCACATACCACATCTATTGTAGGGAGCCCTTGCTAGAGTATTTTTGTTAAAGCCTTCTCCACTACGTTTTTCCTATCATCCATGTTAAACTGCATGCCCAACAACTTGTTGGATGTAACTTTATGATCAACATTTAGGGACTTGATCTTTGATTTGCATATAGAATGAAGCTCCTTCTTTAATTCTAGGAGCTCTCCAACCTTCCTAATGTCTTCATTTGACGCACCATAAGCACACCTCCTAGTAGTGGGAGATGACTATTCAATGTTGTCTTCAAGAACATTAGCAGTATCACCATATTATACTCCTCTTTTCATTAATTGTAGTTGGGACTGCAATTGTCCATCAATGACATCCATGTTGCCGCCACTATCAATAGGGTGAAATGCACATTATTTTTTCATTGTGGTTAAACGCCCACCACCTTTTGCATCATCTCTATGTGCCTTCTTTTTTGTTGTGGACTTAGCTGCCTTTGCCCAAATGATGTCAACGTCTTTACCTTGGGCAATGAAACCATGCACAATCCATGTGGGTATCTCATTGTTTGTGACATTGCTTATCCCAAACTCCCTCCAATAGATCTCCTTTATGGCTATCCTACCTTCAAATTTCAACTTTGAACATTTCAACTTGAATTTCCTTGAACCCCCAAAGAGGGCAATGCATTCCTCCATGGTGACATGTTCATTATTCAAATACTTGGGATCCTCACCAATACTGTTCAACTTTCGGATGGTGGAAAAGAAAACAACATCTTACTTTTTGATGTCCACTAATGGCCAATTTTCTAATGGGATGTCCTTGTGACCCTTTTCTCACTTAATTTTCTTATGCATGAATGCCCTACAAAGACATAAGAACCAATTGCAATATTTATTAGCTTGTAAATCACATTTCTACCTTCCAAATGTTCAAGATTTCTCAAAGATCTTAAGTGCTCACAACCATGACTTACATGTGTTTTTCCAGCACCCTACCTACTTATAAATGAGGTTGTCAATTCCTATTATGAATTCAAATTATCAAGGCTTAAAACCTAAGACTAACAAATACTTTTTCACCACTACCTCTACTTATCATTTAATTATAATTAACAGGTTTTCAAGCATGTCAATAGTGCTTGGGTGCTTGGGAAGTACATACACAACATCTATCTAGGCCTTTTTTGTTTAAAAACACCGTGAAAGCCACACATGATGTTAAGTTTTTAATGCTTTAATCAAATGGAAAGAAAACTTGGAATGTAATAATAAAAGGTCATAGAACCAATTTTAAAATAACATATGATTATTTAGTTAAAAGTAGTAAGAACTTCACAATGTTTAAACTTGTTTAGTGTATATTAACACTCAAACTCAAATCACATAATAAAGCTAGTTACAATAGTAGCAAGAAAGGACCTTACTTGAATAGGAAATTCCTTGTCCTTTTGTTAAGCCTACAACCCAAGGGCCTTCTTTACTTGTCCAAATTAGCTCCACCAAAGCACTCCTATTAATCAATACTATTATGTTAAAAGCCCAATGAAATGCATACATAAGGACATAGCTCAAAGTTAAAGGAACTTAACTTGACCTAACTTATAATGTTATATTAGCACATAAGTTGGTCCTAAACTTGGACCCAATAGGTTACATTTTGTAGGTTGAAGTGTTAATTATTCAATGTTGGTTATGTTATTACTAACCAAGCAACATCATTACTTGGTTGAACCTGAATTGCTTTCCAAGCACCTTCACTACTTTTAAAAGGAAATCATAGTACTTTTAGCGAACCCTAACTACATAACCACCACAAGTTTGAATAGGACAATCAATGATTACCCAAAAATTTTGAGTAGTTGACAAAGACTTCAAGTGTATATCTAAAATTCCCATGCAATTGGCAAAGACTCCTCTTGCTCACCAATGACTCTTGAAAGGTGTGACAAGGACTCCCAAGTGTGTATCTAATATTTCATTGTAGTTGACAAGGACTCCTCTATTGGCCAACGACTCTTTAGTGGTTTGATAATGACTTTTCCTACCAGCTAATGACCCTCAAGTGGTTTAATAAAGATTTCCAAATGCACAACCATTACTCCTATGAAATGAACAAGGATCTACCCTACTAAACAATAATTGCTAGGTGGTTTGACAAGGATTCTTCCTACCAACAAATGACTTTTAAGTGGTTTGAAAAAGACTTTTTATGCTGACATATGATTCCTAGGTGGTTTCACAAGGACTCTACCTACTGACAAATGACTTTTATGCGGTTTGATGAAGATTCTACCTATTGAAAAATGATTCAAAGGTGGTTTGACAATGATTCAAAAATGTTCATCCAATCCTCCCATGTAGTTGATAAGGACTAGGCATGTTGATTAATGATTGCTAACGGTTTTATCAAGGACTATTGTTGACAATGACTCCCAAGTGGTTATCATCACTCTTATGCAAGGACATATCCTACTCACCAATGACTCCTATGTGCTTTCACAAGGACCCTTCATGAACCATGTTTGTTAACCAATGCTTGACAACGTGACTCCTCCTAACCACTTAACTTTAATGACTAGCAATGTAAGAAGACCAAACTATTTACCTTGGGACTTTGAGATGCAACACAAACAACTCATGTGGAACAAAACAACTTGTACATCAAAGCAACTTGTTGCAACAATTCAATCTTGCATAAAATCCTAGCATTGTCTATTGCCAAGTTGGAAACAAGTTTTAATCATTATTGTATACATAAGATGGTTTCTAATGGCTTGCAATTCCAAGCATCACAATATTCCTGTGAAGTGTGCATAAAATTCCATCACCAATTTTATAGTAAGTATGTTAATCAAGTTGCCAATGATTCTTCTCAAATACTTTCACTTAAAAAAGCAAGTTGACAACAAATAGTAAAATTTGTGACACATCAATCCAATTGTGCCATAACTTTGACCAACCTTAAGAGGAATGTGCTTCTTAGAAGCTTTCCACAAACATGATTCATCGAACAAAATTGAAATTGAACTATACCTACACCACTAAAAAATCAAATCAACCCTAATAATTGTTGGCAAGTTTCCAAGTAAAAGGACTTGAAAAGAATTGAAATTGAACTATACCTACACCATTGAAAAATCAAATCAACCCAAACATTGGTTTGGAGAATTTGTAGGCAAAAAGAAGTATCACAATTGAAGTAATTTTGATACAAATTATGTGTCTATTGTGACAATTTTTGCAACTTTAATTATCCACCATAAGTAGTGGAAATGGGCCATAGTGACAAAGAAAAAGTGCATAGACTAGATATTGATATAACCACCCCTAAGTAATTAACTAGCACAATTGTGTTTAGATTTTACACCATAAAGAGAAATGTAACTAATGTTTATATTCATGTACCATCTCTGATTTCTACCGCCGTTGTTGCCAAGAACATGAAGCAAGCTCCTACCAAAGATTCCCTATCTAACCCACAAGAACACATACAAAAATGTGAAGCATGAACAAAAAAGAAACCACATGAAGTAAATATTAATAATGAACAAATGTCAACTTGAGTTGGTTATGATTTCAGAAACTCATAAACAAGAACATCATGTTCAATTCTAATCCATAATCAAAAGCTTGTAATCTTCAACATTAGGTGCACATCATGGGGTCCTATGTTCACATCAAATCAACAAATTATTCTAGATTTTCGGCAAGGTAATACATATGGACCCAAGGACATGGAAGTGGGAGATGTTGACATGGGTTGTAAAAAAAATGGTAGAATTATGCAAACAAACACCCATAAAACAAAATGTACAATAGGGAATAATTCAAGAAGAACATGATAAATCTTAAAACTACTCCACATGCCCAACTACATCCACCTTCAATAACTATAAATAATTATTAGTTAAGCTATCACCCTCCCACCCCAAGCCCTTTAAAAACCATGATTACATCAACAAGAGACTTGTGTTTATGGTTTCATATTCATTTTATTGTCTTCAATTTCTCCTCCCACCATTTTTAGAACTTGAAGCAAGCTTTTGACAAAGGAATAAACTAAACCAAGCAATTGGAGCCATAATAAGGTTGTGTACATCTTTCAACATGGACATGGTATTAGAACTAAGGGATTATGCCTTGACAAAAGTTGTTTCAAGATGTGTGATGCTCAAGAATTATGAATATGCAATTCTATCAGACATATGGGATTGCGCCAACAAAGTTTTTTCTAGATGTGTGATGCTCAAGAATTGTGAAGATGCAACCCATGGCCACATAGTATGGGATTTTTAGGTTCTATTATAAGACAATCTAGACCTATATGGTGAGAGTAATTTTTTTTTTATCTTCTCATATTTGTCTTCCAACCATTGTAAATAATCAGATCCTTATAAGTTTTTCCATTGAAACTCCTTTATCCAACTTCCAAAACGCAAAGAAAATTGCTAAAACATAAACAAACCACATAAAACACAAATTATAAATCTGTTGACAATCTAGAATGGTTATACAACATGACCTAAACCCTATTACAAGCAAATAGATATATCCTTGTTTGCCTTTTATAGTTTTGCAGATTTCAACTCTAAGCAATTTGCTTCTTAAAAACCTATGGATCTCCACTAGGTTGATCTTTTGATCTGATACACATTGAGATCCTAACCTTCTTAAAATGCAAGGCGCCTCCACTTACACTTAGTAACCGTTGCTTGAAACAAACTTCCACCTTAGTCCAAAGCAAAATACCAAGAAAATAAGTTCATTATGATGAACTTTTTATATCCTTTAAGTCAACTAAGGCACGGTGACTTACAAATAATATTTACCAAAGCAAATGAAGAAAAAAAACACAATATAAAACTCACCATTGTCGTAACCTTTGAGTTCGCCTTTTCAGAATCTTCAACCTTTTTGGTATATCAAATTCCAAGTAACTAACCTAAAAAATGTGCATCTGGTCATCAAATCTTGCAACAACAATGTGCATCATGCATTTGAATTTCATTTACGCATTTACATTTTCATAACTCTTAAAATGTTGAAGAACTTCAAACATAAAGTACTAGTGGTATGTTAACCTAGAAGTTCAATGCCTTCGTCTGCAATAACATAAAACTCCAAATTCTCGTGTTGTGAGTAACATAGTCTTTGCAGTGATTATGTGTTAACTTCTAATGTGTAAATAAAAAAATAAAAATGATGAGAGCAAGAAAATGCGATCGCGACAAGAAAGTAGGAAAATGAAATGGCCAGCATGTAATGAATGAGAAGTTCACGAGGAGGGAGTAGGAAATGACGAAAGTGAAAGGCAGTGGCAAATAATTTTTAGGGTTTAAGGAACAAAACTAAAAACCCGTGACAAACTTCATTTCGCACTTGTTTGAAATCGCTAATCAATAGATGCCACATAACAGCGAGGAAAAAAAACCATAGCCCAAAAGTAACCCCTATCCTTTTGGAAAGTAACGCTTTTGGTTCCTAGTTACAAGTTTTTACCCAAGAGTTTAAGCAAGCTCTTTAACTTGTAGCACTTTGGGGGTAGGAAGACATGTTGGATTTCAAGATGGGATTAGGATGAACTCATAAACAAGAGTTCAAGATGAAATCAACTTGCACAACCAAGGAAAAAAAACAATTAATGTAAGTTGAATGTAAGTGGTGTGGTGAACTTAAATGGACAACTTCAAACACAAGCTTTACAAGGCCTGCAACCTTTGTGAGAAAACACCATTCCTCTCCTTATAATATACTCTGTAATTTTTTGCGAGAGCTACCTCCAAATGGCATTTTTTTTTGAGACTCCCAAGTGGGAGTCCTAAAATTGGAACTCTCATTGTTTTGAAATTTTGGACATTGATATTTTCCTCAAATCAAGCTTGTTTGGAACATGTGAGGGCACTATTTTTTATAGCCCTCAAAATGATCTTTTCAATGGTGTATTGCATGCCTCAATCAAAGATCATTTGAACCTTGGTCAAAAAGGATTTGTGGTCAAAAGTCAAATTCCCAATTTGACTCCCACCCCTTCTTTTGATTTTAATTCATGCATATTAGGTTTACATGAATAATGCAAAGGCACTTTAAACATCTCCATTTCAAGACCTTTCCAATGGTATATTAAGGGCCCAATTTGGTGTTTGTTTGCCTTTCCAACCAAGGCTTCGAACATTCGGGACTTTTGCATGAATACAGCTCCCAAAGTGGGACTAGTGCACTTGGGAGTCATTGGGCTCCATCCTTTGCACTCTCCCCCATTTATGAAAATGTGTTTTAGACCCAAACACACTCCTTTAGCCTCATGGGCCCTTACATTTCACACTTAGTTGCAAACCCAATGTTAGGGTTGCGACATAAAGTCAAGGAATTCTTGAATCCTCCTATCATAATTTGTTTAAAAATTCTCAATGAAAAAATAGGTAGTGTTGTTTTGTAACAATCACCAATTCAATGCATAATCCCACTAATAGGAAATCGTTGCACATATGAAACCTAATTATACCATACACCCAAGGAAACATGATACCCATCCAATTGGTCTTGTTTACAAGTTTTGCTTTCAACTTATACATTTGACCAATCATTTTGAACACACATTTGAAAAATATTGAAAAATAATACAACATTCCACACCAAGTGGCCTCCCAAAGAATACTTCTCTCAGTGTATACGATGTTCCACCGATTACATAACATGTGTAATTGCATTATAGAAATTAAATAAATTGATTAGGCTGCCAAGGATGATCAAACAACATGATCATCAAACCAGTTAGGCTGCATTGCAGGTTGGTGTTAGATATGTTGGACATACTTTTGGTAATAGGAAATGAGAGGATACCCCCAAAATCCATGTCTGCCCTTTGCATCTCACTACCATTAACAATTGAGTCATGTGTCTGAGTTTAATAATCCTGCAAGGATATTATCTTACTGGTACTTATGTTATTAGTAACCATACAGGCTGTCCTGGAGTAGTCAATACGTGGGCAAATGAGTTCGCTATAGATGTGAGTGAAGGGGTTATGTTTCGCTTCAGATAAGTGGTAAGTACGTTGAAGCCAAAAAAGACTCTACAAGAATAAGTGACAGCAAGATATGCAGTACTTTGTTTTTGCAAGTTGGCTGGAGGTTTATCAACTCTCTAATGACATGTCAGCCCTCAACAAGGAATGCAGTTGAGTCACGAATCTCATGTGTTTGTGGCAGCCTTTTTCAACAGGCGAGATTTCGCCAAAAAGAAAAATGAATTGATTTTGGAGGGTTTTCATTGGCAGAAATGAGGGGGAAAAAAATTAGAAAAAATCACCAGATTCCTATAGTTAGTTTTCAGTGTGTAGACATTACAGTTGTCCACAAAGTCAGGCGACTAGGGGGCAAGAACGGCCAGTTTCAACATAATAGGGCATCAAATGCTTAACTGGGAATGAAATTTTACAAAACGAAATAACGGGGACCCAAACTAGTTTTTCCAGCAATTTTGGTGGTGAATTGAGTTTCATCCCCTCTTTCCTTTTTCCTGTGCGCCTCCAGTACTCTACATATGTTTGCACTGCTCCTACCTGTAGAACTACAATACTTACTCTGAAACCTTGTGCATTAATTATAGTGAGTTTTCCCATTTCATACTGAGACTTAATACTGAGATTTGGCTGAATCTTCCCAAGGATGATAGCCATTTTTTCTCTATCTTCCTATGGATGATTGTCACTTATGTTACATTAAAAAAATCCTTAAAAGACACTGGGAAATTTTGGAGAGTTCCTGCGTTATTTTCAATTTCTCTGAATCACAAGCCAGAAAGCACAAGAGAGTTGGCATAACAAAAAGACAAAACACAGGTCACCAGACCTTGTAGGCGTACAAGATAACACCAGGTTCCTGTGGTTTGGCTATATGAGTAACCAGAGGCCCGCCACAAAAGCCTGATCGCCTTCTGAATTCAGAAATGCCTGGCTGCAGAAGAATTTGTCGGCAAAATCTTGAAAATTGCCTCCCAGTGGCTGTTATCGAATATTTTCGCAGTCGCCCTCGACACCTGCTCTGCAAATGCTCCTGATTTGTCCTATGATGGACTCTATAACCAACTTGTCATTTTGGCATTGAATTTGTCTCATTTGGATCATGCTTGAGATCTCTGAAGCCGTCCCATCTGATCATGCACCTTCTAACATTTATTGATACCCTAGTTTTATCCTTTTTTATCTGGCAGACTTTTTTGAATTATGAGAATCAGGATGATTAACTGAATTGCAATCCCATAGTTATAACTAGTTTTATGAAGCTATGAGATTTCTATTGCAAAGCAATTGAACTGTGAAGAAATTATAGGGGCAATATGCAATGATAAACATAACCTTCAAAAAACATGACCCCGTACAACAATGGACTATTCAGTCATTCTTCAAATTGCAGCTACTGTTGATGTTATGCTCAGTATATGCTGTCATCAGAAGGTACACGACTCTGGAGTCTGAATCCTGAAACCGGGAACACCAACTATTTTAAGTTAGTTGCAGTTATCTATTACATTCAAGGCAAAAGTAAACGTACCAAAGTACAGACAAATTGTGAGGTTCTCTTGCTTAGACAGGCTTTCTTGTTACGCCAAGAAAAGCCAGACAGAACCCCTACTGGCACTGCAGCCTGGTCCCCACTGCCCAGCCGCCCAGGATTTTCTTTTGCCTTCAGTTTCCTGGTGGACTATAGTCTATGATAGTCAGCCAGGCGTCCGATGTTTGTACTAGTACTATCCTGATCACGCTGTAAAGTACTTACTACTAAGGACCGCCCACCCCGTACCTTCTCTGAAGGGGTGGGGTGGCACAAGTGGCATAGGCCACACGACAACGGCTACATGAACCTTTAGTACACAACTTTTGCAGCACGTTTCCTTCAATACAAAAATTTGGGGCGGTTTTGGATCCCTGGTATCTTTGTTGTGGGACCCGCTAAATAGCAACCGCCAATAGACTTTAATGTCCTGCAACTTCCCTCCAAGACATGATATTCTGTTCAAAGGCATGATCACCCCTAATAAAGTTTTGATTCCCTTCTAGATCCAATCGATGTATTCGCAATTGTCTGTAGTTTTTCTAAGAACACGACAGTAGACCTGACGGACAAGCTGTTGCTGCCAGTACCCCATGTCAGGCCTAGTGGTACAGGACACAACACAACAAGGTTTTCACCTTGTTGTCTCTGGTTCTCAGTTTTCACCACAAAGAAAAGTGAAAACAATGTGGGTTTGCTGCACTGTTAGGAGAGTCTTTGAGTTTGGACCCTTGGGAGGGCACTTTTTGACTTTTGTTGTGAAGAACCTCCGGTTCCAGTTCTGAAGAATAAATTAGAGAGGTTCCGGTTTCAGGTCTGATTCTTGAAAAAAGAAAAATCCCAAATATCAGACCTGGCTGCTATCCAATTCTGGGCAACTTAGATCAAAACTGGCAATCAACCGTCAGTTAACCTCTATTTAGCCCCTGATTCTAATAACTTTTGTTACTTTGTTTTTGACAACTCTCAACCCAATTCCAGTTCCAATTCTTAAAAATCAGGATTCTGGTCTCAGTTCGGTTCCTGTTCCTTTAATAGAAATTTGGTTGCCCCACCTTTTAGGATGTCTCATTACACAGTCCTTTGATTTGCATCACCACATTTGATGCCTAACATGATTATATTGATGTAAGTATGTTGTGAAAAACTCAATACTCTTGTCCAATATGTATGTTTTTGCCATTGATGCCTTGTCGTATTGAGCACTAGCCCTTGGAACATATTTCATTTGAGGGGGTGTATCTACCTACAATAGATGAGCCCACATATGTCCAACTCATCTACTGTGACATGCAACATTGAAAAAATTATCACTTGAAAGAAATGCCAAGTAACTCCCATTCAACTGGGCTAAAGCATAATTCACACAGTGTTAAGCTATCACTGGTAAAAAAAGGCTATCATCAAAGTAACTATTAGGATTTTTTTTAAAAAGGGATTTGGTGGTAGTAATCATGAAAGTTAACCACACAAGAAAGTTTACACATGAGTGACATTATGTGTCGAGGCCTGTATGGGTGCTTTAACAAAAAATGGCCATTCACACCAAAGCCATCACTTTATTTGCTTTCTCTCTGTCTTTCCCTCTTTTTTTTTTTTGATTGAGTGGGAAGAATGGTGGGACCAAACCCCATAATTATCTCCATGTTATGTATCAATGAGTTATTTGGTCTTTTTTGGTGGTTAACATAAGATTGACTGAAAAGTTTAAAATCTAAGTTTAAGCCTAGACTTAACGTTAGCTAGCACACACACTTAACGCCAAGTTAGCATCACAAGCCAACTAAGATGCCACATCATTAGCACTACTACCTAACATTACATATGTGAATGCGCCTCAAAATCAAGAAAGATTAACATCGATTTACCAAACTTAGTACTAGGTGTGAATCATGATTAAAGGTAGCTTTGTGACATCTTGTTGAAAAAACCAAAGTCCCAGTTCCAATTCCAAACGGATTTCAAAACTCAGACCTGGTTTTGGTTCAATTTTTCCTGACCAGAATAGATACTTATGATTGTAACCCTCTAAATCAGTTACCCACCCAACACTAATTTGGACCTCACCCCTGCTTGGGGTTAGACATGGCAAAATGGAGAAAACAATGTGGGTCTGGGACGATGTTGGGCAGGTCTTTGAATTTAGAGGGCACCCCCTCCTGCCTGCCAGTGCTAGGTTAGGCATGTAGTAATGGGTTTGCTACAATGTTGGACGGTTCTTTGGCATATAGGCATGACATAGGCAAAGGACAAATTTTGAAAGACTCTCCGTACTACGCCCAAGCAAACAAAATCTTTGTGGTATCCACCAAAGGGCTCCATCCTGGAAAAAATAAAGACGTGGCACCCTGCCTTACTTCTACTCGAGGCATAAAGAACAGTTATTTGCAAAAGAACTCGACTTGTCATGTTTGTGAGAACCACTAATTTTTAAAAAAAAAGGTTTAAGGTTTTCTCAAACTTGCTTTTGTTCTTTTCAAATGCAGCTGGGGAAAGTGGAAGTCGGATCAACCTATCAATCACTACGGCTTTTCCCCCTTGGAACAGTTGTGCATTTTCTTCTTGAATGCAACCTTCTACTGTTGTGGCTTTTCCAGCCATTAATGTGTCAACTAGGTTTGTTGCTTTACAAACCTTTGGCTTTTATGACAACGACTTAAACAAAGGTGAGCTCTTTTATCTTACAAAATTCTATTGTAGCTTTTGTATCTGTTTGTCTTTTTTCTAGTGAAGCTCTCTGTCTCTTAGGCGTCTTATCTTTTTTTCTGTCAAGTGTTCTCACCGCTCACAAATTTTGCGTTGAATTGTCACAAGTTCTGTTTGTATTTCCTTGCTCTCAGCACCTATCTTACACTATCTCAGTAGTCTTCACTATGGCTAGCTACTTTCTAATATGCTAGTTTCTTTCACCAATTTGCTCTGTCACCGATTTGTCTGTTTGTGCCAGTTTTGTGCTTTTCTCCGCTCTCACCAATCCCTTGTTGTCACCTTTCTCAACGGGACGTGAATATTTGTCGCCCAATTGTCTATTTGCAGAAAGTTCTCTGTCCACTCAGATCAGTCACTACCAGCATAGCGTAATGTGCAGGCAGGTCGGAAAGAGGCTGCAAATACCCATAACATTACAAATGCCCATAGTTATAAATGCAGTCAGTATATGAGTACTGCTGCAAAAAAATTTCCCCCCTTCGGCCATTTGTCCCCTTTTTCCACCTTGTCAATCTTGCACCCATAACCTTCCATGTTACAAGTACCATGGGGCACGTAATGCCTTGGGTGAACCAACACACACGGAGGTACCATGTAAAAATCCCAAAATCCATGTAAATTGCTTTTAAATACTGCAAATATCCCAAACTCAAATTAAATCAGGGTTTCTGAGTTCAAATCTAATTTTTTTGGGGCTTATTATGGCCACTAATAGGCCTCACTCAAAAAGTTGAAGGTATGGATGCTGGTTCACCCTGGTCAGCATGTAACATGCCAGGTTACATACCCCTAGCAACCATCATATTCCCAAAGCATTACAACATAGACCAAAAATGCCTTGGAATGCCAAGGTGAAAAAAAAGGTGCAAAGGGCAGACTTGGGGAAGAAAACTGCAACAGCAATCTTGTATTGACTGCATTAACAACTATGGGCACATGTATTGCTAGGATACGGTGCAAACACCAACAAAATTTAACTAGGTTAGGTTTGTATTAGTGTTGGCTAGTTTTGGCTTTGGCTGGTTCCAGAACTGGTTATTGGATACCTAGGTACATAGATTTCGATACTCAAATGATAGAAAAGCCATAGGGTTCAGGGCAGGGTCCAGGGTTTATAGGGGTTGGGGAGAAACGTAAGGATTTCTTTCTGAGCCCTAAAATGTACCTGAGTTCAGATCTCTCAGGCTCTAGGCCTATCTTTGAGGCCTTGTAGGTAGGTAGGTCCTTTTGAGGGGGTCTCGAGAGGACCTGTCTCTTTAAATAACCTTTGAAGCCTTGCCAGTGGAGTGTCATCAAATGTTTATGGATGTTCAAAGACCTTCCATGGAGCATGGAGGAGTGTTGATGGAGTAGTTAGGAGCGTTAATGGAGCATTGAAGAGTGTCAACAAAACATTTAAGAATGCATCATCAGAGCTTTTAGGAGTGTCGACATTCATTATAAATCATTGTCACTTAGTCATTCCTAGATTTTAGTGGTGTTAGAGATCTACATTTTGGAGGTTGTTCTAGGCCGCGAGATAGGGGGTTTAGTTTCAATCTCCTTTTAGTCGATCTGCCCTTGTGTGGTAGGCTTCTTTTGGCCTTCTTCCTCTTGTAGTTTGGGTCTTGTGGGTGTCAGTTTCTTGATGGAGGCTCCTTGCTTTATGGGAGATGTGTCCCCTAACTCCTCTCCCCCACCCACGCCCTTAGCCAAGGCCCCTCAACCTATTGTCCTTCCACAAGGGCCTCATTCTATAGTTTTGGCCCCTCCCTTTTTTCTTTGTGTCATTATGATTTCTATCCCACTTCATCCAGTTAGGGCATCTCAAGCTTATGAGTTGACCGTACCATCAATGCATGAGTAGATCCCCCTTTCATAGTGATACCCCTTGTTTCGGTTATGGGGCTTTATTTATGCATCTTGGTTTGGCACACCATCAAAGGCAATGCTAACCTTTTCAAACTAGTTCCTTGACGGGTGACAATGGTACTCCATCCTTCCAAACCCCATGCCCCCTTCTAGTAGCTTGGGCATCAATATCTAGTATTGATCCCCTTGGAGCTTTTTTGTTGGGGTACCACATGCCTCGATTATATTCTTGCATCCCAGTTGCTTTGAAGCGAGAGGTGCAACTAACATTCAAATTTCCTTTGGACCACATAATGCGAGACCCAAATGATGTTGCTATTTGGCACCTTTTTCCAACTTTTCCCCCAATGGTGCCTTCCTTTGCCTACTTGAGGTGGGAAGGTTGGGCATAGGGAGACTAGGTTTCAGTTACATATGTTCCTTTTTAGTGATTGGGAGGAGCTTCAAACGAAACATTTGTTGCTTGCATAGGCCCTAATAACTACTTTACCTTCGATCCTCCCTATTCAAATGGTGCCCTTCCCCAAGAGGCTTCATCCCTTTCTTCCCACTTGGGGCCCCATTGTCTTTGTTGGAGTTTAGCCTTAAGGTGAGCTAAGGAATATGTTCGTGTTGCGAGGGCCCTTGCCCCCCTAGCACTAGCTTTGGCCTCTTCAGAAACCATTATTGCATTGTAGACTAATCATCCTTCGAATTTGTGTTTGTTTTATTCAAATTATTTGATGGAGTTCTAGCCTAAAACGAACTTGGACTTTTCTTTAGACATGTTTAGGTTAGCTTTCATCCATTCAATTCACCTTTCAGCTAGAGGACCTTCAAGCATGGTTTTCAAACACCTTCGAGATATATTTGACCCAAAAGACTCAACTAACAAATTTTCCCAACTATTCTTAGTGTGTATTTATGTTACTATAAGGCATATCCTCAAGAGTATAGCCAAGGCCCTTGGTGCTAATAGATTATTAATTTTGGCCAAGCCTTCTAATGGCATTCGGCCAATTGCAATAGGCGAGGTTCTTTATTGATTAATGAATAAGACCTTTTGCTTTTAGTTTTGCGATGATTTGTCACTCATTTGTCCCCCCACCAATTTGGGGTCACTATGAAGGGAGGCTATGAAGCAATGGTGCACAAGATTTGAACATCCTTAGATGTTCACCTTGATTGGGTAATGTTGCAAGTAGACATTGCAATTGCCTTCAACATTATTTCCCATAGGGTTATATTCCAAGAATTACATGTTGCAAGCGGGTAATTGTTTCAACTCATATTTTTCATCTATTCCTCTTATGCTCTTCAACTCTCGTTTTTTTTTAGTCACCACTCCCTTCAAAGCAAATTGTTTATTATTCAACTTTGCATTGGTAACCGTCATGGGGATCCTTTGGGTGGTCCTCTTTTTGCCTTAACTCATTTTTGTGCATTTCGTAATTCAACTGCCCTTTACCCATCTTGTTTGTTCTTTTTTATTGTAGATGACACCCACATCATTAGGCTTGTTTTAGTTGTCTCTCAAGTTTTCCATCATTTTTCTTTCCAGTTAGATTTGGTAGGCCTTGAGGTTCAACCCTGCAAGTGTGTTACATGGTTTCTTTTAGGGTTGCCTTTAGGGTTCTCACCTCCATGAATTTTATGTATTCCTGCTGGGGGCATTAGGGTTTTGGGTGTTTTTTTGGGGTCCCTTTCCTTCACTTTTTTTTGTTTCCAAGAGGCCTTGGATGATGATGTTTAGCACATAGATGCCCTTTTTAGGTTGGGGGATGTGTAGGTGACATTTGGGATTATCACTAGTTATTTTGCACAAAGGTTTTATTACCTTCTTTGTTTTTTCCCCCCATTCCCAGATTTTTTGTGCCAATTAACCTCCTTTGATTTGACCCTTATTCATGTATTTGGGAAACTTTTAAGGCCAAGTTCCTTGGAGTGCCCAGAGAACTCCCCTTGTTTGTCAACAAACCTTTCTACCCATCTCCAAAGGTGGGGTAGGTCTGGGGTGTAGTCACAATCAAACGAGCCAAAAAAACATGTTGGGTGACTTCTAAAATTTTATAAAAATAGTAATTTTGTTAGATATTTTTTTTGGTGCCACTTTAATGCCATGTTAATCATGGAATGTAATGATAAATGACTAATATGAATGTTGAAGAATTCAAAACGAAATTTTAAAAATACATATTTTGGGTTTGGGTTTTAATAAAAAACTTTTGAACTTGAACAATAGTTGCATCAAAAGTAGTTAATTTTGCAAATTACCAAACCAAAGATTTTTTTTGTAAAGGAATTTTGATGAAAAAAAAATTGAGATGAAGTTAATTGATTATCCACATTCAAAAAACACTCAAAATTTGAAAGTTGTGAAATTTAAAATTTAAAAAAATTTAAAATCTATTGAACAAAAATTAAAAATTTGAAGAATATTTTATCACATGTAAATGGGGTGTAATATATATATGACATTTATAAAAAAAATTGTAGTTTATGAAACAATAAAATAAAGCATTAAATAATTAACATATTTTTATACAATTTGAAAATAAAATAATTTTTCAAAACAAAATGCAGAATTTGGTAGAATCTATACATTTAAAAAAAACTCTTAGTTATTCATGAAAAGTTAATACAAAAAATGTGATGTATTGAAAAAATTATATGTATTTATAATAAAATATTACAAAAGATTTCATCCCA
>Ga0116228_10000840_pt1 | contig 24351 bp, 23 predicted proteins | sample S1TSphfallax_2_FD_89694 | JGI IMG/M metagenome (GOLD analysis project Ga0116228, IMG submission 89694) | Host-associated microbial communities from peat moss isolated from Minnesota, USA - S1T2_Fc - Sphagnum fallax MG | ecosystem: Host-associated > Plants > Peat moss > Unclassified | place...
AGAGTTTTGAAAAGCAAATTGCCCGCTGCAGTTTTTGAAACGCACTGCCATTTGCTGAGTACAGATTCTGGTTGATAATGTGCCTCCTCCATATACACAAAAAAATCCTGCCAGTGCTTTATGACACTAAAAAATGTCAAGAGTTTTGGTTGCCGTTTACCTACTTCTTATTATTCATCATGCGCGGTCCATGTGTATATTATGTATTTCTTTAATGGTCACCAAAAATTGGCTGATAGTAGTACCCACTAACCACCAGTTGCAACTAATTTTGGACCGTGAGAAAAATGTGGGGGATTAGCATCGTGCCATCCCCGTTTTAGATCTATATATACCAGTGTATCTTGAGTGAAAATATTAGTATCAAAAACTGAATTAATTTTATTAATCCTTCAATTTTTTATATTAATATTTTTTTATTCAAGGTATGCTGGTATATAGATCTAAAATGAGGATGGCAAGATGCCAATCCCCCACATCATTTGTGGATGATCACCAAAGTCGTGACATCACAAAATTGGGGAAAAAAAAAATCACTGCATGCATGTGATCATGAGCAACCAACCACAAAGGATGTAAATGTTTTTCCACACAAATGTTCCCATCCCTCTTCTACTTGAAACTCACAAACAAAATCTAAAGCAATCTAAACCGTGTCTTACCCTTGAGCACAGGATTTTAAAAAATTAGGTCATGACTTTCAAAGCCCAAAGAGATATTAAGCTTAATCCTCTTTTAGAACATGAAAAAAATTCAAAGTTCCTTGTGAAATTCCTTGGGTACAATAATTTGTAGATAGAATCCCATGAATCCATAAAGGTGGAATACAATTCATAACTTCAGTGCACAGCAAAGTTGCATCTTGGAAAATATGCTCATGTCCAACAACAACCCCCAAAAAAACAAAAAAAACTGGGGGATTCTGTGCTACCCTTGATTTTATTTAGGTCAACGAGGACTTTCAACTAGCATTTGCATCCATGTGATCAACTTCAGATTCCTTTTGGATTGAAGAAAAATCAAAATAAGAAGCTTAGCGGCCAGATTATATAAAATGCTTCAGAAGTTTTGGAAAATGTTTGCATAATGTGAACTTGTACATTCCTTAAATGCCAGCTCTGAGAAAATATATCACTTTTTCTTTGAAAATTGATCAATCTGGGAAAATTGGGCACTCCTCAAAAATTGGATGATTGATGATGACCTGGGGAAATGGGAAGACTTGAGGAAGTGGGACAATGGATGGACCAGGAGAGTTGGATAATGCTATGAGGTCGGATAATGGGACAATTTGGGAGAATATGGCCTATGGATGAATTCAAGAAAGTGCAATTCAAGGAAAATTGGACATTGGATGAATGCCTTCAAAACTTTTGAATTATTATTTTTACTCTACCTTGAATTGCAAGGCAATGTATGTGCATCATATGTTATGTGAGTCAAGAAAGTAAGACAAAAGCTAAAAATGGAGCTAGGTTTAAAGACGAAATCCCAAATTCTATTTTCATCCATTGTTCAACTTTCCAAAAACTCAAATGCCTGACTTACTTCTCCAAGTTAAAATGCGTAAATTCAATTTCAATTGTTGCTTGGGTTTGGGACAAATATTCTCTATTACGAGAGTGCTGGTGACATACTGGTGACATTTTTATTCATAAATGTTCTTAAACACTGAAGAAATGGACACTAAACCTAAAATAGCTTGATTTACAATTTTCCAAACTTGCTGGCAATCAACTCAATTCTAGATACCTGAAGGCTGAACCCCTACTTGATGGCTAAAGGGTGTTCAGATTTGACAGATATGCTGACATCATCTGCCTTTCATTGGATGATGAGTGTTTTTCTTATGTTTTAATAATTCAAGAATGTGAGTCCTATAAAGTCTGGTACCTTTCAGCAAGCCAAGCAAAGTGAAAGTATGTTTTTCTGCCCAAATAAATCATGTAAAAGATGTTGAATATTCACATGAAGAAAGTATTGTCACAAACCTGGTTGGTTCTAGCCAGTGGTGGTCACTTATATAGTTTGTTTGTTGATACCTGACATGATATGTGTGATAATGTCAAGGATCATACCATTTTGATATTATTTATGTATGAAGTATACAGTTCAATAATGTGCAGCTTCAGATTATGTTGTTTATTTAATCACAGTATGGGATTTGTGGCTGTGGGTGAAGGGGCTGTAAACCAAAGTGAATTGCACTGACCAGCACACTAGTCAGGATGGATGGTGTGTAGACAGGACACACTTTTTCTTTGTATTCCTGTCCCATAGTTATGCAGGAACTGTATGCATGCATCTACTTAAATAACAGCCACCAAATGACTTTACCCACTTACATAGTAAACACTTACATTTCCTGGTTAGCCAAAAAATTTGCCATCCTTGAATGTAAAGAACCACCTAAATTTTGGTAATGTATTTTCTCATTGTTTCTCACACCGAACCTCACTTAAGATCTTACAACTGGCTTAAGATCTCACAGGCCAGTCAACAAGACCTTGCAAATTCATAAGTGTCCTGTTTTTCAAACAAAAGAAAAAGTTGCCACATTTCTTTATGTTGGTGAAGAGTCCACATATACCTTTCTTGGATTTAAGGTGGCAATCGCGAGGCCAGCCAGCCGAGTGCTGCTGCCAAAAAATCCAGGAAGAGTCTGAACTTAAACCCTTCTCCTACTATCCTCAGTTGTGTTTTGTATAGGGAAGTCCTCATCACCATTGACTTAAGAATGAGGTCACTTCTACAAGTGCAGCCTGTGCAGGCTGGGCCAAATTCCTGGAAATCCTGCAGGATGAAAACTTTCCTTGTGTAAATAGACCTTTGAATTATTTGTTCCCTATTGTCAATTTCTTTTCTTTATTCATCACTGGTTCTCATTTGTGGTGCTCTTTTTGTGCAATAGACCATTGTAGGGCACATTGGAGACACACATGGGAGGCTCCTTCCACTAGAATATTTCATTCTTGTTCCATCAATGTCTTATGAATATGAGCACATGGATATTATGATATTCCCAAGGACCCTACAGGGCTCCCATGGGTATAAAGGCCAGAGACACGTGGCATTTCCCCTATTCTCCTTTCAGAACCCATCCTCGAAATACACTGGAATTTTTTATGACTGTTTTCTCCATCTGGTTCAACTTCATTAGCTGGGAAGCGTCAAGCAACAAGGCTTTTGAAATGCAGTCCTTGGACCCAGAAAACCCAAGTTGTTGCAATTCACCTAATGTTCTTACAAACCCAATTAAAATAAGCAGCAATCTATGTAGATGGCCAGGGCAAAATGACAACAAGTTGGGGAAGCTACTTGGACAGAAGATAGTAAATAAGATTGATTACTTTGTTCTCATGCATTAGAATTATTTTGATGAAGAATTTTGCAATATCATTTCCAGGATCCTGCACCATGTCCAGAATTGCTACATAATGTACAGAAGACATTGGACTTAAATCAGCCATAGGTCTTAAATACAGGAAATATAAAAGTATTGCTGCATTTCTTTTTTATACCTCTATGGAGAAGCTCACACACATTTGGGCATGCTGCATTTCTTTTTCATGACTGCCCATTTGTCCAATTAAAATGTCTCTGGTGAAGCCAAGACACATTTGGGCCTGTAATTAATATGCATAATCAGTGTGCGCATTTTGGGTGCATAATGGGTGTAATCATGGAGCCCAAATGTGTTTGGGCACCACCCTTTTCTCTTTTTTTTTGGAAAAATATGAATTGGGCTAAGGGTAGACAATGAAAAAAGAAATGTAGCAGTACTTTTTGTACTTCCTGCATTTAAGACCCATGGCTAATTTAACGACTTCCAATATTGTACCATGCAGGCACCTGGGTTGATCGGAAAACCTCTTCATTATAGATTAAGTTATGATCTTTGCCTACTACCTCCCACTAGTAACAATTTGTAAGAAAACAACATATATACAATTAATTTGAGCCCTTTTCGGTTCACTGTGCTTGCAATGACAGCTAGAACCAAAAGACAACATCCCATCCATGGCAAGGAACAGCCAGTGGAAATGCATGAACTAAAAGACACTCGTTGGGGACTGGATCAGCAAGGAACAGCCATTGAGAATGCAGTGAACCAATAAGGCTCTTGAGGAACGGGATCAGACATGGACCTTCATCCACCATGGATGGGATGTAACTCCTAGTGTGGGTGATAGTTGGCACCAGACGAATGTAGATTGATGAGATGTAACTCCAAGTGTGGTTCTTAATTGGATGGGCTGTAACTCCTGGTGTGGGTATTAATTGGCCCCAGACATATGTAGGCAACTCCTAGTGTGAGTTTTAATTGACCCAAGACTGCAGTGGACGAAGGACCTGGAGAAAGTCAAGAGTCAAGACTCTTGGGACACATCATATTAGCATTGTAGAAGTTGGCTTTTCTCATGATGGGTGAAGCACAGCCAATGAATTCCAGATCCAGAGTCCGGACTAGCCCAGATGGAACAAATAGGCTGCTGACCCCCTGCCACCCAGCACCGATAATGTACTCAAGAGTTAAGACTCAGAGATCTCTCAATGACCTGCGGAATTCAAATCATTGATCTCAATCAGCCAAAAAGTCCTGTAGCTTATTGCGAATCCAGAGAGCAAAATTAGGAATCAGAAACACTAGAAAAAGGCATTGAACATTTTCATGTGTTGCTCAAACTAATGGCTTCAGCTTCTCAAATTAATCAAGTAAGCTTAACAGTGTAGGGAAGGTTTCTGGGTATATAATTTTCTTAGCATATACTGAACAGATCTATTTCTACTGATAACTAAGTACATTAGGCCAGCAAACTTGTCGAAAACATAAAACAATTTTATTTTTTGAGATTTTCTTTTGCAAAAGTTGACAACTGAAAGGTTAAAAACTCACTTAGTAATTCCAGATCTGAGGTGAATTTTTTTGTAAACCTGGACTTGAGGTGTTTGAACCTAAAGATGATAGGTGGTACATTCACCTTAGTGCATGCACCCCAAGATGCACTTTGCAGTATGTATATCCTGTTCACTGGATTTGCAAAATAGAAAAGAACTATGTGGTCAAGTGCACAAAAGCATTGAATACTAATAAAACTGAATTTTTTTAGATAACAGAATTGACTTCTTTTTAGAGTAAGGAATTTGCCAGCCCCATTGGCTGCATAATGTATCCTACAGTTTCCATAATTCTAGGTCTTTTGAATTTGAACTACAAAAATCTCTGGGGCTCAAACTTGAAATGGAGAAATTTGTTAGCTGTTGACATAATAGAGGAATTTACTTTGAAAGTTCTACTACTTTTTGTCTAGGGGAGGCAGCCTTGGATGAACCAACACCCAGGTTGGTACCATGGTAAAAATCCCAAAATCTATTTAAATTATTTCTAAATATTACAAACATCCATCACCTAGACTAAATCAGGGTCTCTGAGTTCAAATCTAACATTTTTTGGGCTTAATATGGCCACTAAGAAGCCTCAATCAAAAACATGAAGGTATCAACCTGGGAGTTTTGCAGCAAGACCACACTGCAAAACTCCCCTTCTCCCCAGGAGTGGGAAGTTTTACCTTGTAAGGTGACCTAAATTAACAAGGCTAGATGTCCCCCAGGTTGTTCTGAGATAAGATTTAAGACACCCAGAGTAAGTCCCTGCTAGCATCACACATGGAGATACAGAAATTCTTTGTAACAGAGTAGTATTTTTGGCAGTATTGACAGAGTTGAAACATGTTACTCATAGTGTAAACCCTAATGACATCCTCTTTATGGAAAGTGCAAACCAGTGACACCTAAAAATATGTTTCATGAAGTCCCCAAAAAATGAACTCAAAAGTCCACACTGATACCTGGTGAACTGTCCTCAATTTGTGGGACCAAATGAAAACTCCATTGTTCCATAGTCCCTCCCTTAAGCTGGTGTCAATAAAGAGGTGAGGAAAGGGCCTCTTACTCACATCATGCCTCATAAAAATCATAGGTTGTTGATGTTGTCAATGTAATTGAAATTCAGGCCTTCAGTGGATCAAAGCCATAAAAGTAGTTCCAAGCAATTACCAAGTAAGGTATCATATCCTGGCTTCTGGGGGGAGATGAGTCACACCATGTCAAGTCAAAAAATTCATCATGCAGCCAGAGAGCTTTTGTCAACAATATTGAGGATCAACCCATAAGCTCTTCTTGGATCTAAGGCTGGTCAAGGAACTGAGCCTCAGAAAAGTACATCTGGTCTTCTCCTTTTTGGATCTATATAGAGACCATCATTCAAATGCATGTTCCAAGTATAATGTATGTGCAGGTATTCTACCAAGGTCCTAGTGTGAACTGAAAAGAGCTGAACTGTATAAGTTAATAGTGTGAACACATGCAAATTTTAGGTTTTCATTTTTAGATTTAGTTATTGTCAACTTTTTGCATAGTGACAGCGGAAAGTGCTCCATTGCTGTATGTTTCTCCAGTAGAGCCATCGCCATAACAACTTCAAGAAAGTGTGTGAGGGAGAGTAGGAGAATTTGTTGTTTGTGTATAATGCAAGGTTTATCTATCCAGAGCTGTGGATGGTTGAGGATGGAAAAGCATTGAATGGGGTTTTGGCAGTTGGACAGTGCAAGGCCGAATAAAAGGCGGATGCGGGAAGTGGTTGAAGCTACTAAGTGATTCCACCAAATTGTTCTGTGTAGTAGAAGTTTTCTTGTTGCATTTGTAGTTAGTGAATTTGTTTCCATTGCGCTAATGACTACTCAGTGGCAAGCATGTAATGCAGGCAGTAGCATTCTCTATCAGGGGTTGATGCCGAGGTGTGATGACAGAATGAGGAAGTTCGAGCTGTAGTTAGATGGGCATATAGTGGTTATGCATTTCTGCATGAGTGAAAGAAAATTTTCTGGGGTCCTTCTCAATCCATATAACATGTCTGGTGTCTAATGAGCATTAGAAACCTTAGTCTGGGTATCTTGGGGCTGGACAAAATGGGTGAAGAGAGAAACAGATTGGGAAAGTTCAGAAAGATGCATTTGTATCCTGAGTCTGCACAAGCACATCTGCCATACTTTGAGTGGTTCTAGTTGGATGAACTTGATGAACATCACTTGCATATTGGCTCAGATATAGGATTTAGGGATTTGAGTAGTGAAGTCTTCCAAAGTGGGAGTTGGGGTATTTCTTTGCATCATTGCATGACTAGGGATGGGTTGTAGTAGCTTAAGGGGACTGAATGAACACTGAGAGATCTGACCTGAGGCTATACTTCCAGGAATTTAAACTTTAGTATGTCTCTGGTTGATGTCATTTGGGAATCCACAAACAGTTTCAGTTGCAAATAGAAACAAATTGGGCATAACATAAAGATTGTGCCATGGGAACTGATATATCAGGATTCTCAAACTTGTTGTCTTAAGTCTGCTGCAGGCACAAGCTACTAGTAACTTTGTGTATGATGTTTCTGTGATGCATATGGTTGAATTCATTGACAATTATATTATTAGCTGATAGTACTTTTGGTGTTTATTATCTCTATACATGAATTTTTTTGCTCCTTCTCTGTTTGGTTACATTGGCATCCTGGCCACCCTTGTACAAAATGCTAAAAGCATCTCAATTATCCACCCACACCCCTTAGTTGGGCTTCTATCACTGATTCTAACATCCAATGTAAAAACCTCTGAAATTATCTTTTGCGTATTTGGACTTACATTTATAGAATGCAAAATCTCATGAGGCACTTTAGAGAACAGAATCCCTAATGCATGCAAGCAAGTGTTTCATTTTTTGAAATGCCTCATGTCATTTTTCCCATGATCCTTGAAAATCGGGTCAATTTGTATGTTTGGTAACACCTTCAAAGTGAGGGAGTTCTGGAAGTAAGAACCCCTCAGCTCCACCTCCTCCACCTCAAGCAAGCACTTATGTCCAGAACTCCTGGCTCCTAGAGCATTTACCTTGCACATGGAAGTGTTAATTGTTCCTACATCTGGATTCACTGCCCATAAACCTGAAAAAGTAGGCAATCTAGAGTAAAATATTCTTAAAATGTCATCACTTGGGCCAATCATTATGACTGGCATGGCCAATCCAAATGAATCACTTCCTCTTACTGCACCCCTGGAGGGCACTGTATTGAGGGCACATTTAAATTACCAAACTCAGTTTCACACTGCTTGAAGACTGTACTTGAGTCAAGAAAGTGTGTACAGGGCATTGTACTGATGTGGGTGGATATGCACCGGCAGAGATTTAACCACTAGAGAGCTGCAACCCGTTACACACAGCTCAACCTCTGATGCCAATAGTGCAGAAGTTTTTGAAATTGGGAATGCCTATTAGTTAGCTTTGCCCCTTGTTTGCTGTATTTTTTTCGGGCTGAAGCCTCTGATTTTCATTGTCAAAGTTTTATATGAAAAAGGTTTTCCCCTTGTCATTCCTTGCTTACATTTTCATTATAAAAAAAAATTCTTTTTTTTCAGGTAGATTTCAGCCTTCCTAGTTCATATTATGCTTGGCCTTCATTTTCATCAAATTGTTTTCTTAGGTCTTTATCTTTCTCAAATCTTATTGTTCTTGGCCTTCAGTTCATCCATTGTATCAACTAAACCACAAATCATCCAGTGTTGAAGTTCCCAACTGGATCAATTTTCATCAGTTGTTCAATTTTTGTACTTTCGTAACCACAATTCACCTTCTAGACCTATCATTGCATTGGGTTGAAAGTCAAGTACCCAAAAATATCCTGAAGCATTTTACACTAATCTGATTAATGGGAAAGTTGAAATCAAGAGAAGTTGATTGCAGCTAGGGACAATGAAAAAGTGACAAAAGTTCTCTACATCATACTGGAACCATTAATTTTTCCACTAAAAGAATCTACCCATAGCCACCACATTAGGCTCCATGTCTCCATTACAATGCATTGAATTTCAAGCATAATTTAAACATTTTGAAAATATGTTAAAAATTTTTGAAGAAAACTTTCTAGTTGAGCACCTTGTCCTAACAATATTTAACCTAATTGCCATATTGAACTCATTATTGCACCTATCCAGTATCTTCCCATATCAAAGTTTTTTATTCAATTAAACCTTGCCCCCCAAATCTACAATATATGTCGCAACCCCACTTTTGGAAGAGTGTGAGGATAACACTCACACTCCCGAAATGGGGACTTGGGAATCCTCTAGGACTCCCAAAACTTCAGAGTTCAATTGTAGGGGTCAAAACACCTCGCCTTGAAACGTTCTTCATATCATTGAAAAGCTATCGAAGTATAGATGTCGAAAATGGCCTTGCATGAACCATTTGGACATCTGTAGCACAAGTTATGGCAAAAAAAAGGGTTAGAAGTCAAATTGCCAATTTGATTTTCGACTATTAAAAATCGGGAATCGACCTGACCTCAGTGTGTGCAGGTGGAGTGCGATACACCGTTGGAAAGCTTTCAAGGAGAGCCTCAAGTTTACTTCAGACCTCATCCCCATCATAGGTCTGAGCAAAGAGTTATGAACTTGCAAAGTTTTAGGAGTCCAAACCAGGGTAGTTTCAGGACTCCTCTTTGGGAATCCCGAAACAAAAAGCCATTTGGATGTAAATGCCGTGGAATAACGCAGAGAATACTATATGGGGGAAGGTGATGGCTTCCCCCGAGTCCAGGCCGTGGTGAGTCTTGTGAGTCCAAAGTTGCCCATGGCTTGTCCTAGCACCAATGGTGTTTCAGAATGCGAACTAACCAACTTGTTGGTTGGTTTTGATGCAAGTTCAAATGAGTAACTAAAGCTTGTCCCTCTTCTTAGTCCCATCCCAGAGCTTCAACACGCCCCTCTACCCCTTTTAGTGCTAAGAACTGGGAGTGTACCCTTAAGTCCCCACAATTTCGTTGTTTTAGAAACCAAGGCCCATCTTGGGTCTAACTTGGGACTTGGGAGTGTGTCAATATATTTCAAGGAAGAAGGTGGAGAGTGGGCGTATGGCCCCTTTATTTTGACAATGGAGGGTTGTTGAGTTTAAAGCTTGACTTTTTATATAGAAAAGGTTATAGAGTTTTAGATCCTTTAGAAAGGTATGTTGAGGGGTTAGCCGAACAAAACCTTTTTAACTATCATCCTAAGGAGATGTAAAAAAAGAAAGGATTATCCCAATGAAGATTTAACCAAATCTAGTTATAAACCAAATATGGAGTACAAATCCATAATCATCCTTTTATATTTTGGCTGCACAATGAAAATCATTAGTAAAAATCTTATGATTACTACTATTTTTTTCTTCACTTCTGGCAATTGAAAACCTCCTAAATCACTTCATTTTTGAGCTTTTAAGTTTTAAATTTTCTTTTTGGATGAAATTTTGCCAGTTAAGAAAAGGCCAATTGTAATGGCTTCTACATAGTAATTTTCAATGAAATGCACATTTTTTAAATAGCATGAATGAGAGCTTGGACATGAAAATGTGCACAATATAAAAGGCTCACCAAAGAGGTTAGTGAGGGAATATGATTGCTTTTGATTACCTAGTGGACCACAACAATTGATTCATGTGCTGACGTCTAAGTGATCCTTCAGTTTAAACCATCTAGTATTTCATGTTTTTGGGTGGGGATAAGGAATAATTAGCATTCTATTTTGGATGCTATAAACAATGGTAAAAGCCCACATATTGGGTGTGGATGGAAATGTTATAATGGAATGCAATCTTTGATCCTAGTCTGCATATTAGCCATTAAAGGTGAAGTCACTAAGTTCTTACACATCTTTACATTTTGCCATAATGCACTCATGGTAGAGAAAGTTGGGTGGATTGTTGGTAAGAAACATTGAGTTCTGCAAGACAAATATTGAACATGAAATAAAATTACCCTCAAAATTTCTAGGCCAAGGCTTGTATAAAACCTAGTCAAATGGACACAATAACCTCATCATTCATGATGTTATGATTAATAAAGGTGGAAAATATATGAAGTCCAGCCATGATATTTACATTAATTTTGCTGAATATTAAACATAATTGCACCTCAAACTACCTCATTTACATATATCATTTAAAATTTACTAATGTCATATTATAATTAAGATTATAATCACAAGAAAACCAAATTGCAAAAGAATGAAATAAATCAAGATGCATCACAATATACCATTTTTTTAAATAAGTGGAATTTGAAATCATTTGGCTCCTCGTTTAGTTCCAAAGGTTTAAGCCCAAATACTTAGCCTTTTGAGCTACTTCCTAAACATTTTATAGAGGTGTGCTTGAAGATTGCACGTTTGCCATTTTAAGATGAAAGCTACTTCTAGTGTTAAGGTGTTGTAGACCCAAATCAGCACCTCATCTTTGCCTAAAGGAAGGGCACAATGAATAGCAAGATATTCAATTTCAGTATGCAACCAATGTTATAGGAAAAGTAAGACTCACTTTACACCAGGAGTCAACGCTAAAGTTCAACTCAAATTGAACATTTATATTGGTGCATTCATCGAAATTGGCCTCAAGGGCTATACATTAAGAATCAAGACTGAAACATAAAACAAAATTTTTAATCTATCATTTTATGGCCTTGTATTGGTCATAAGGTCGAAAAAAATACACATCAACTTGGGAGGCCAATTTGCAACCCTTGGGACCAATAACACAACAATAAATTATTATTATTTTGATGAAATCCACATCGTAAATCAAACTAAATCCTAAACCAAACTTTATATCTTCACCTTCTCTATTTCATCTCTCTCCATTTTGCTTGTTTCTTGTGAACTTTTGTGTTTGTTAATGAATGATAAAGGGGTTTCCAAGTTTTATATTTGGCCTATGGAAATTTTTGGAGTGTTTCATGAAAAAAATGTGTGAAATGTAAGTCTTCATTCATTTCAACTCTTCAATTTGCCTCTTGAAATGCCTATAGTTACAAGAGCTAATATGTTGATCTTGACCTCAAATCAAATTTTTCCAAACAGGAAGAGTTTGGATAGATTAAAAAATATATTGGCCAAGAAGAAGTCAATTAGTGTAGATCGACTAAAAGACTTAATCTGCACAAAAATTCAAATTCATATTAAGTTTTTCAACTCATGTTTAGATTTATATTAATGCCAATTAAGGCCTTTAAAAGGCCTTGGCCTTTGGCATTTACATTTAAGAAGAAGTTCAATTTTTCGTCTAAACAATACAAAACCCACAATTTAGCAAATGGCATTTTAGGGGAGGAAAAACATAAATACAAGTTCTATGAATCCATTGATCAATGGTGGCATCAAGCATGTAATGAAACATGTCACTGCATATGCCAATGACACAAAATTGTTTCAATTTGAAAATAATATTAAGTTGTTGGAAAAACAACTGATTTTAAAAACAACATCAAAATTTGCAATTAAAAATGCTTAAAAATTTCATGAACAAACAATTGGCATGTTCATCAAATGGTGGAAACAATACCATCACAATAAATTTTTTTGAGAAAATTAATGTTCTATTGGAAAGAATTGATCATCAAATGGATTGATTCATAAATAAGTTGTAGGTCCATGAAACCCATTCTAATTCAGAACTAAATGGTGTAATTGGGAATATAATTTTATTTTGTTTCAATTTTACCCTATAGAATGTGTTGGCTAATAACTCATGAGATTGTGTGGCTTCCAACAACATTTTTTAAATTCGAATTTTTCTGTCTGTCTTTGATTTTAATTCCATTTCAATTTTCTCATATTTTTCAATTGTATCCACATTCCTTTCTTCTTCCCCTTCTTCTATTTGAGTAATGTTTTCAAGGTGTTATAGTCAACACATTTCTTTGATGACTCATTTTATTGCATAAAATATGTCCTTATGTTGAAATGGTCCAAGGAGATGGTTGGTTTCCATTTGCACTATTTATTCAACTTTTTCAACTCATTACATGTGAAAACTATCTCCATGGATAATGCATAAGTTATGAAAACAAATAAAAGCCACAACCACATCTAGTATATTTCATAGTGGTGTATCTAGTCTCTTCAATATGATCATTGAAGCAACCCCAAGTCAAGCCTGGCCCAAGGTGGCCTAGCTTCAAGAATGCGGAAGTTTGGGGACTTGAGGGTCCACTCCCAGCACTTAGCACTAAGAGGGGTAGAGGGGCATGCTGAGGCTCCAGGATAGATTAGGAAGAGGGACAAACTACTTATTTACTCAGTCCTGCATCCAAAACCAACCACAAGTTGGTTAGAACTCATTCTGCACCCTTTTGGTGTTGGGACAAGCCACGGGCGACCTTGGACTCACTTGACTCACCACAGCCCGGACTCGGGGGAAGCCACCACCTTCCCCCATATAGTATTCTCTACAACTCTCCAGGGAGGCTACATCCAAATGACATTTTTTCCCGGGACTCCCAAGGAGGAGTCCCAAAATTGTCCTGGGTTGGACTCCCGAGGCTTTGGGCATCCATAACTTCTTGTTCAGACCTCTGATTGGGATGAGGTCTAAAGCAATCTTATAGTTTTCTTCAAGAGCTCTCCAACAACATGTCGCATTCCTCCTGCAAACGTCGGAATTGGGTTGATTCCCGACTTTTAGTGGTCGGGAGTCAAACTGCTAGTTTGACTCCCAACCCTTTTTTTGCCCATAACTTGTGCTGTAGATGTCCAAATGGTTCATGCGAGACCATTTTTTCGACATCTACACTTCAAGACCTTTCCAACGATATAAAGAACACCTCAAGGCGAGGTGTTTTGCCCTCTGCTGTTGAACTCTAAAGTTGCGAGAGTCTCGAAGGACTCCCAATCCCCACTTTTTGGGAGTGTGAGTCTCATCCTCACACTTGCCTCAAAATGGGGTTGTGACAATCATCCACCATCCTTTCAAAACTCCAAAAGCCATTTCCACCATCATCTGGCCACCACCCATGGGTATTAGACTGTATGAAGTTTCAATATGTTTTGTTCTTGGTAGTCCTTCTTTCTCACCCTTGAATGATGAATAATAAAACCATGGCCTCATTGAATACGTTGCATCTCCAATCAATTTGTATGGCAAAAATGCAACCTTCATCATTTTTTTGCCAACTTTAGATTTTTGGAACAATGTGCAATCATGGCAACAACCAACCCATCCAAAATCATAGTCCCAAAACTTACATTTCGCATCAACCACACCTTGTAATAAAATTGAATAAAACCCTTTCAACAATAATAAGAAGTTAGATCTATGGTGGTGCAACAATTGAGATGTAGCTACCATCTACTACCCCAAAAACATAAGGCATGCCTTGAAGTTCTTCAAACTCATCTACCATTTTTCTTATGCTACTTGTAGTTAATCCTTCTACCATCAAAGGTTTTAAATGTTTTTTAATAGTTGCACAAAAGTCTCCTACATTGATAGATGTAGTGCTTTCAACCACTCCATAAATTTCACCACAAATTTGTAAGGTGTAACCATTACTTAAATGAAATAAGGCGATGGCTACTCATGTTTCAATTGGAATGCATGATTTCATGCAAGATCTACCCTACCCAATGATGGACCTACAATATTGCACAAAAACTGAAATGTTTCTAGAATTAACTTTGTTTGTTGCTTGAACATCTTTGCTAAATAGTTGCCCAAAAGTTGTTTCTCCATGAAACCACTTTCTCATTCATAAGTCCAAAAAATCTCTATCTTACTACTTCATTTGCTTCCATAATGAAAACAACCATCTTCATCATTGCACTATAATGTTAATGAAATGCAAGTTGTTACAATGCCAAAACTACAATAATAACATGTTGAATCCTTATGAAAAACACAAGAATAACAAAAATATTGTGTCTATGCTCATCCATGATGGTCTACAGTTTAGGGTTTAACTTGAGAAAGCAAAGACAGGAAAAAAAATGAAACCATCCAAGGGGTTGAAGTCTTAGTCCTTACTTTTTGGCCTCAATGGATTTTACATATGAATTCTTTGGCCCCAAAACAAATAACATTTTATTAATGACATGGGCCCAAACAATGAGCCAAAAAAGTGCTCAAATTTCCCATTATTGGCGGGAAAAAAAAAAAATTGGCCTTGACTTCTAGACTAAAGCAGGCCTATGTTGTAAGCTGGTACACAACACATTGGTTTATTTACGCTAAAGCACAATTGAGGTATACACCACACCTCAATATAGTTGCTTATTCATAGTTAGGAACAATAATCTCAGATGATGACAATGATATGAGAAGTGAATTTTGTAATGATGCGCAAATAGAAAATTGTATCTGTAATTAGGATCTAAAACAGATCCATCCTTTAAGCCATCATACTTCCCCTTCCTTTCATGTAGATTTGATTTTTGTAAATACTGTCAGTTTCCAGGGTTTTTTTTAAAAACATCAGAATCAAAGAACTGCCGATTCTGGGTATTTCAAAAATTCAGAATCAAAGATTCACTGGTTCCAGGATTTCAAAAACCTCAAAGAATCACCAGTTTCATGTAAGAACCGGCAAATACCTGATGATTTTCTATGTGGGTTATTTTCCTTTTTCAAAAAATTGAGAATCATAGTTATATATAATAACCAATTATTTGATTTTTATAACTGCGACCATGTATCAAAACTGAGCATTTTTTATAACCATGGGTATCAAATCTGATACCCAGCAAGGGTTTGGTGCAGTTTCTAATACCCACCCCACTCAGGTGGATATGCAATACCTACATACTGGGTAAGTATCATAAGCTAACATAATGTGCACAATAACGATCTTTAGGACGTGCAATATTGTTGCAAAATTTGAGCACCTTTGGGAAAATTTATGCCTAATCTAGGGGTGCGGTACAAATAACAGAGCAAGTAAACAAGTGAATCTACTAGGTTAAGCGGCAGCATCTGGATCACCCCATGGCATTCTGGGGATTAGGTCCTAGGGTTTGGATTTTGGATGGCAAGAAGGGGGTCCAAGTTTGGAAGCCCAGCTAAGGGATCCTACTCTCTTTCTCCAACTTGCACGGCTAAGGCTCTCAACTCTCAAATCCACCTTCCTCTGATCACCAGATTGTTGCTGTTGTTGCATCAATGAGATGCAAAGTGATTAGAGGTTGGAGGGAGGTGAAGGGAGAGGCCACATCCCAGAAAACACATGTCTGATGGAGCTTGTCACCAACCTGCACACAAACAATCTGTATCTAAAGGACCATGACCATCACCTCTTTGTCACCATCCATATGTTGTAAAATTTTGCATCAATGCAAACTTTGAGGTTGTTTGTTCTTTTGTGTTTTACCTTCAATTTTAAGAACTTGTGAATTTGTGTTCTGCCTTTGAATTTCAAACAACCCAATTATGTATTTTGTCAAACACCTGGGACTAAGTTTTGACAAGGGGTTTGTCAAATAGCCTAGGAGTATACCCACCAGGGTATTTGTTAAAGAACCGGGCAGCGACCCAGCTGTATAAAGTATCCAAACCCCTGCCCCCGCCTTATACGCGCCCAACACTGGATTTTCAATACCTGGATGTGGGCAGTTATTTAAAGAAAATTAAAATTGAACACCCAGACCTGGGCAATTCTTTTAAACAAAAGTCTAAACCTTGGACCTAACTATTATTTTAAGAATCACATACCCACCCCACATTGGTTGATACACGTGGATGGTTAGTATCAATGTTGGCCAGTTGTTGCTTTTTGACCTGGGTAACTGGTTAGGTTCAGGTCCAGGTATCAATAACCTACGAGCCATGTATTATTTCTCTGAAACCTGGTACATAACCTACCCACCTAGTATTGAATTTTCAAATTTTAATAACTTACCTGAATGACCCGGTTATCATCCAGGTAAGTTATCAATCTAAAATCCTAAACTTGTTTAGGATAGAGAATAGAAAAACATGAAGAAAAGGAGTTATAAACACTTTTTTTTAATAAAATTCATATTACCAGTGTTTAACCAGCAGTATAACCACCTGGTATTTGAAACTTGAACCTTATGCATAGCCAATAGATATTGTCCCAAAAATAACAGAGTAAATTGATAATGGGTATTACTTTGATGCTGATAACTGGTGGGTCTAAAATTTGAAACTTTTTGCAATAACCTACCTCGTCGATTATTGCCAAAAACCAACATATGGCCAACACTGGTTAGTACTGGTTAGTACATAGCTAACCACAATGGCAGGAATACAATGTCAAATTATTTCTTCTGCTCACAGCATCTATCTGTTGCAACATTCTCACAATTAGTACCTTTCAGGCATCAGGTTTTTGTACATGTTCAAGGAGGGAGTGTACGAGTATGTACATGTTGGAAATTGGAATCACACCCACCTCCATAAATTTGGGTAATCCCTTGGGAGGAATATTTGAAATGAGTGTGAAAGTTTACACATCAATACTTTCAAAGTGACTTTCAAAGTGATTTGTAGGCCTTGTGTAGTTTTTGGAAGTGAACTATGGGTAAATATCAGTGTGGGATGGGTATTTGTTTTTGCATTGGGTAGTAATGAAGTATTAAACTAGATATATGCACATATACTCATCAGGTCTTACTTTTTCAAAAACTTGAACTCCTCTCCTACCCAGCATTTTCTAAAAGTAAATATTCATCCTCACCTCATAATTAGTGATTTTAAAATTTTAAATATCCATAATTAGATTCAACCCAGGGAAAATAGTACTGTAGGGTGTTTTTCAAACACCTAGATCAATATTCTTTTCATACACGGAGGAGGTCATATTTAGGGTTAAGGTTAGGGCAACTCATTAACACTAAGTAGGAACAATGAATCAAACGTGGCACTAGTCTTGATGTCTTAAGTCTTGACATAGTTATACAACAATGCCCAACAAGAAAAATATTTTTGAAATTTTTTGATTGTACATGAACCAGAAAGGTACTTTCCTTGGGAGGAGACCAAATAGTAGCCCCAACCATGTTCCCCCAAGGAGAAGGGGTCTAAGTTGCCTTGCATAACAACTTCCCTCGAGGAGTAACTTCTTCATAGAGAAAAGGATTAAGTTGCCCCCAAAAGCAATTTCCTTCTAGGAGGAAGTTCCCAAATGTTTGACCCAAAAGTACAAAGGATAAACTTTGTCCCAATCAAACATTTTTATGGCATTAGAAAGCTCTTAGAACATAAATCCATAAAATGATCTTGCATATTCAATTTGAAATTATGTGTTAAATATTATGATAAAAACAAGAACCAAAAGTCAAAATTTTCAAGTTGTCTTCTCCCCTAAGGAGAAAGCAACTAGGTTACCTTCTCCCTCGAGAGAAGGGGACTAAGTTGCCCTAAAAAACAATTTCCCATAGGGAAAAGGGGACTATGTTCCCTAGGTAACAACTTCCCCCAAGGAACAAGTTTCTAAATGTTTGACAAGACATTACAAGGGGTGAATTTTTTTCCAAATCAAAAGTTCTTTATACCATTGGAAAGCTCTCAAAGTGTAAATATTAAAATGATTTTGCATTTTCAATTTGAAGGTACAAGCTAAAAGTTATGATGAAAAGATAAGGTAGGGTCAAATTTCCCCTAAGGAACATTTTCCCCTTCCCCCAAGGAAAAGGGAAATTTTGATCCTTTACTCTTCTTTTCATCATAACTTGTAGGTCTTACCTTTAAATATAAAAAATGCAAGTTCATTTTAGATATCCATGATTTAAGAACTTTCTAATGGTATAAGATTGTTTGATTTGGACAAATTTCACCCTTGTGATTTCATGTTAAACATTCAAGAACTTGCTCCCCATGGGAACATGGTCCCCTTTTCCTTAAGGCAACTTAATCCTTTTCTCTTGTAAAAAATTGTTCCTCAAGGCTACTTAGTTGTTTATCTCTGAGGAGAAGGTAATTAAGTCCCTTTCTCCCAAAGGAGAAGGGAACTTGGAAAATTTGACCCCCAATTCTTATTTTCACCATAACTTTTAACTCATAGCTTCAAATTGAAAATGCAAGATCATTTTAAATATTTATGTTTTGAAATCTTTCCAATGGCATAAAGAACATTTGTTTCAAACAAAGTTTACTCCCTATATTTTCTTATCAAACATTTGAAAACTTGTTCCCTAGGGCAACTTAATCCCTTTCTCCCCAAGGAAGAAAACAATTTAGTCATTTTCTCCCCAAGGGAAAAGGTAATTTAGTCCCCATGGAGAAGGTAATTCCAAGTTTAAGTGTGTGAGAATGTTTGTAGTGTATATCATTTCATGATTTTTTCACAATTGCCGTTTTTTGGCTTTGTTGTTTGTAATATTCACAACACACCATCAACTTACACATTTATGTTTCATGAATGCATCCAGGAGATTCTAAAGGCAAATCAAGAACATGGATCAACACCAACATTGAAGTGTCAACAACTTAGAAGAAGGTAAATGTTGTCTACTTTCCTCCTATATTATGCTTTCATGAATGTTTATAGGGTTTCTTAAATTGAATGTTTCTTTGAATATTTTTGCATTAGAGATTTTGGAGGCAAATTGAACTTTCAATAAGAAGAGGGGTTGATTACTTTCTAGAGCATTTCTACATTGAAGATTCTAAAGGCGAATCAAACTTATGAAGATCAAAGAACAAGGTTAGTCGTGTTGAAAAAAAATTGATCTTGCGTTGGGTTCTATTTCAACTTAAATGGCTTCTTCTTCAGTTCTTCATGACATTAGTTCCACTGATGAGATTCTTCTAGCATTTATAGGATATGACAACATTTATAATATTGGCAATGTGCAACCTCCACATGAACGTGGGCTTGAAATGGAAATTCTGAATGTTGATGGTGATTTTGATGGTGTTGATGAACATGTCATTGAAGTGCACTCGGAGAACTTGTGAAAAAAAAATGGTAGCCACATTATCACAATTCAATCACATGGGCATTTTTTAAGGTGAATGATAATCAACTTGTCAACATGTTTTAAAACTAGATTATGAAATGTATTATATGTCACAATGATACAATTCCTCTTGAAATCTTGGGCATGCACATAGGATGTAGGAAGGGCCTCATTGCATACCATAAGTCTTATGGCATAATAGCCATGAAAATACACATTAAATTTGACATTTGAATCTGTTAAAAAAATTTAAAGATGCAATAAAATTTGCCCCAAGATTTCTACTTGATCGTGAGCCTAATAAAAAGAGGGCACATGTATGTCCTACAACAATTTTTGGTTTCTTTTCTATTTCTAATAAGTTCAAAAAGGATGATGCAATTCAAGTTGGTTTTTGGAAGTTCTAATGTTGCTTATGATGAAAGGATTAATGCCTATGAAGATTGTTGTGTCGATTTGGCTCCATAGGCTAGCATATAGGCTATGTATGTGGCTTGTGTTCCACTCAAAAAGACTTTTGTTGGAAAGGCTTTATTGAGCTTGGTTGAAAAAACCATGACTATTTATGTGCAACCTACATTGGTTAATTGTTTATCAACCATTTGCACTTTTGACTTATGGATGTCAAAAGGAACACATGATGTTTTTGATGTTGTAAATTTTATTTCAAATGATTGGGAGGCGAAACATGTCACCATCAAGTTATTTGAAGTTTTAAACACAAGTGGTGTAACTATGGCTCCTAAATTGTAGGAGCTGCTCAATAGGTTATCTTCAACCCAAATTTTTATTTTTTTTGTTAAGGATGAAAGGTCCAACTTGTAAACATGTTCAAATGCCCTAATTTTTATTATATCATGTAGTAATTTGGGCTTGTTGGAGCCATTGGATGGCACTTATTTTGGGCATGCACTTTCAATGGTATGTCAATATGCTATTACATATTAAAAGATGTCCACTAGTCTACCTTTTACATTTATAAAAATAGCTCAATCTTGCATCCAAAAATGTACTACCTAGCCCAAAATGTCAAGCGAAGGTAGGCAAGCATGGGACAAAACTTGCATTTAGTTTGGATTGCAACCTAGAAAACTAAATTCACCAATGAAAATAAGGTAAGTTCTTTCTTTCTACTTTTTAACTATTTTTTAAAAGTATTTTCTTTCAAATTTTTTTTGGTTTTCTTTTTATTATTATTTTTTTGGGTGATTTTGATTAATTTTTTCATGCTTATTGAATTCATGAGTGTGATTCTTTGTTTATGTTGTCGATGACACATTTGCAAATTGAGTTTTATTCTTCCAAGATGCCTTAAATTTTCGGAGTGCCATTGCATTATGCTATAGTCGAAAGTCTATGACATTGCAATCTCATGTACCATCTCCAAGAATATGGGTTGTGTGTGAAGTTGTGGTGAATATCTTGTCCCCAATTGTTAATGGTTGTATTTTGAACCAAAGTCAAGGACATTGGTTACTCTTAAATGCTTTGCAATTTGTTATATTGACTTGTTAGGATATTTGAGAAGAACTAGCATTCCAACTTATTATAACAACCTTCTGGAAGAATTTTTTTTAAATCATGAATTAAAGGAGCTCATGGTCCACATGAAATGACAAATTTTGGAGGTTCTTCTACCCTTTATTTCTTTTCTACACACATTTGATACGAAAAGGGACCATAATATGTTGGCTTTAATGTTTGATCTAAGTTTTAAGAGCATGTTGTTGGTTATTACATTTTTAGGTCGTGAAAATGTTGCTACTATTGTTGTTAAATATGATCAAAGGCTCTTGTTGCCTTTACTAACAAAAGCAACCAAGTTGTTGATGCATGCTAACGTTAAAAATAATTTGAAGATTTGCAATTTCAAGGCAGTTTTGAAAATCTTTTTTTAACCACATCAACAACTATAAAGACTCAAACATTCATAGGGACTTTGTATCAAGCGAGCTTGTTGGATTCTATTGATATTCAATTGATGTTGAAAATTGCAAGTGTGCCCTATATTGGTGGCACAAAGAACAAAACAAGTTTCCAACCCTTGTTATATTGGTGCGGCATATACTTGGTATCCCAGTTAACCAAATAGAAACAAAACGCATTTTTTATGTTGCTAGAATTTTGACTACATTTCGAAAATGACATCTTTAAATGAAAAATATGGACAAATTGACTTTGTCCATAAAAACTAGCCATCTAATATGTGGATTGGTTGTTTGAAACCCATTGACGTTGCATCTACATGTGAGGTAGAATTTGATAACAAAGTTAAAAGTTGAATTCAAAAACCAAGTCAACAATGAAGATTTTTTGGACTTGGATGATTTTCTTAATTCCACATGGAAAACATGTGGAGGTGGTTTGTGTGTGTTTTGTGTTAGGTTGAAGATGATGAATGGAAACATTTGTTAGGTGGCAAGTTTTGGGCATTTTTTTGTGATTCCATTCCATTTTATGAATGTTTCATAATTGTTTAAAATTTGTAATGGCAATTGTGTCGTGAATGTCTTTTGTCTTTGTCTCTTTTGTCTTCATGTCTTTTGTTCTAAATCCTATGTGTTTTTTCTCTTTGTGTCTTCAATCTTAAGTGTTTTCTATCTTTGTATTTTCAATGCCCTAAATGTTTTTTGTCTTTGTGTTTAATGTCTACATGTTTTGTGTCTTTCTATCAGGTAAAAGTCTTGTGTGTTGTGTTTTTATCTCTTTACTGCTTATGTTTTCAATCTCTTTGTGTTTCAATTAATCAATTTTAATGTCAATTACTTAATGTCTTTAATGGAAGTTGTTTGTGTCTTTAGTGTCCGAAATTTTTGTTTTCAATGTCTTCAATGTTTGGTGTATTTCTACAGTTTGTTTTGTGTGATGTTTTGTGTATGTCTAATGCATGTTTTTGTTTTTTATGTTTCCAATTTGTAATTTACGTGTGTGTTGAGTTGAATGTTGGATGGAAAATGGAATGGAAAGGTTTAAAAGTTGTGCTTAAGACTCATAACCACCAAACATCACAATAAATAAAACCTTCACATTCTAACTCACATATATTTTAGTTTTTTGGGGTTAACCAATAGTTGGGTTGTAATTTGTTTAACTTCAATGGAAACCATAATAATCATTTCTTTGAAATATAGTTTTACACTCTGATTCAAAACTATTTGTCAAAGCCTTAAAGATCTAACTAAGCCCTAGGCTTGTAACACATTGTTAAAGACCCAAAATGTTTAGTCCTATTTTATTTTTGGTTTCGTTTTTAGGGTTAAACCATTTTGCTTGGTTCATCCCAAGTACCATTTTTTTTTATAAAAATGGTTTGTGCATTTAATTATATAATTTGCAAACTTAAAACATGTGACAAAGAATATGGGACAAACATTTTAATTACATCTTAGTTGCAACTACTAGGATAAACATGTTGATATCTTAAAGACAAAGACTTATAAATCTTTGTACATTGCTTTGTTGCTTTTGGAGTTCCAAAACATTTTGTAACCCTTCATTTAACGCATCTTATGCAATAACAATTCTTCAAATCGATGAAGGAATGAACAAGATATGCCTTTTGCAAGTGAAGGGGGTCATGGGCATGATGTGGGTTGGCACATGTGACTAGTTTGAATTCTACAACTTAAGATCTTTGGACGTCACTTTATTATTTTTGCACTTCCCAAATGGTTTTGTAAAGCTTCAAATGGGACATCCAATGCAAAAAAAAATCACTCAAATCAATGAAAGAATGAACAAGATATATTTTTTCCAAGTGAAGGGGTTCACATGCATGATGTGGGTTGGCACATATGACCAATTTGAATTTTGGAACTTAAGATCTTTGAATGTCACTCTATTGTCTTTGCACTTCAAAAAGGTTTTGTAAATCTTCAAATGGCACTTCTATAGATTTTTAAATTGTTTAAAACAAACAAGAAATGATGAAGATATGAAATTTGAAAATAAGGGGGCTCTAAATGTTTTTTTTCCCTCTTTGAACAAGCTCAATCCTCTTCTTGTTTCTTTGTTTTTGGAGTTCCAACAAGTATTGTAAATTTTCACTTCATTCACCTATGGTCATGAAACATTTCCAAAAAAAAAAGAAATTCCAAAAATATGGTAAAGGTTTGGTGATAGGCGTGGCTACCCTTCCATTAGTTATGTTATATTAACCTAATCCACCTACTAACTATACTAAATATTAAACATAGAAAAATCTAACAAATAAAAAACCCATTATCATCCTTATTAAATATTTATTATACAATAATAATAATAATGACGACTATGAATATTGATATTATATTTTATCTTGTTGGATATTAACTATAATTGTATTAATTAAAAATTTCAAATAATAATACTAATATTCATTATATATTTAATTATAATTTAACTTGTTATTTATAGTTAATCATATAATTGATGGGAGTAATCATATAAAATAATACATAAGTTTGATATTTATAAATAAATGTTCATTTTATGATTTCTTGCCAAAACTTAATGGTAAATATGGTAATTAATATTGTGTATAATAATAATAAATATTTAAAAACACTAATACATAAAAATATAATGCATACAAGAAATTATA
>Ga0116228_10000841_pt1 | contig 24345 bp, 25 predicted proteins | sample S1TSphfallax_2_FD_89694 | JGI IMG/M metagenome (GOLD analysis project Ga0116228, IMG submission 89694) | Host-associated microbial communities from peat moss isolated from Minnesota, USA - S1T2_Fc - Sphagnum fallax MG | ecosystem: Host-associated > Plants > Peat moss > Unclassified | place...
GATCAGACTCTGCAGTCGGGAGTTATGAGTTCCCAAAGTCCCAAGACTCCAACCGGGACAATTTTGGGACAATTTCGGGACTCCAACTTGGGAGTCCCGGGAAAAAGAGCCATTTGGATGTAGCCTCGACGGAGCATTGCAAAGAATACTATATGGGGGAAGGTGGTGGCTTTCCCCGAGTCTGGGCCATGGTGAGTCTTGTGTGTCGAAGTGCCCGTGGCTTGTCGTAACACCCAAGGGTGTTCCCGAATGTGAACTAACCACTTTGTGGTTTGTTTTGGATGCAGAATCAAACTTGATCTTCTAGTCTCTCTTCCTAGTCTAATCCCGGGACTTCTAGCACGCCCCTCTACCCCTCTATAGTGCTGGAAGTCAGGAGCGCCCTTCCAAGTCCCAATTCCGCAACTCCACATAGGTGAACCCTCAAGTGGATTCACCCCGGGACTTGGGAGTGTGTCACACATGAGGCCAAGAAAATGTGTTCAAAAGTGAAACACACTCTCACAAGTGGGGGAAAGTACAAGAAATTGAGCCCAATGGCTCCCAAATGTGCTCCCACTTTAGGAGTTGCATTCATGCAGGAATCCCAAATATTTAAAACCTTAGTTGAAAAGGAAAACAAACACCAAATTGGGCGCCCAAGATACCATTAAAAAGGTCTTGAAATGTAAATGCCTAAAATGTCCTCGCACTATTCATTTAAATTTGAAATGCATGGGTTATGATCAAAAGAAAGGTCTTGACCACATGTTCGAAACAGATTTGATTTGAAAAAAATATAAGCAGCCAAAGTTTCAAAATAATGAAAGACCCAATTTTGAGACTCCCACTTGGGAGTCCAAGGTAAAAGTGTCATTTAGATGTAACCCCCATGGAGAATCACATAATAAACTACAAGGTGGGGAGTGGTGCCTCTTCCCCAAAGGTTATGGGTCGTGTAAAGCTTGTGTATGAGGTTGTCCTTAGTAAGTCCACTACACCACTTGCATTCAACTTGGACTAACCACCCTTTTTCCTTAGTTGTGTAAGTTGATTTCATCTTGAACTCTTGCTTGTGAATTCGTCTAACTCCCATCTTGGAGCTCTAGTACATCCTCCTACGCCCAAAGTGTTGCAAATTAAATATTGTGCCCCAATTTTTTTCTTTTTCCAATGTTTCATTTTGGGATTCACATTTGGGCTTTTAAAAAAGTTTAGAGGCGCACCATAAAAGCAAAGTCTAGAACAAGACATAAAAAAATCAATAAAACTCTCCACCCAACCTTAGGACCACCCAATGGGTTCATAAACCTAGTGGTCCACCCTAGAGTTCAAAAACCTACCCTAAACATCTTTTAATGCTTCATCATCAATGTAACTTCTAACTCTTGGATCATAACATCAGGAATCATAACATTCATGAAGGAGGTCAAGCTAAGGACCCCAAAGTTTGAGCTTGAACCTTGGCATATGAAGGTAACAGAAAAGTAATGGAAGGATCCTAGAACATTGCATCCTCCCCAAATAAAAGGAAGCTCCTCAATGGAGACAACATTTTGCAAATATAAAAAAAGGACAATGTGAGGTATACAATAAAAAGAATTGAAGGAATGCATAATGTTGATGCAAGTGGACAACTTACTCATAGTCAAGCAACCTCCTCAAGTGTTTTTTGATAACAAAGTCAATATTGAAGCTATATATGAACATGTTCGACATCAAGTTCAGGCGTGGCTATTTCAATGAGAGGTTCCAGCACCTCCATGAATACCTCCATATCCAACTCCAAGGCTAGGATGTGGCGCCCAAGGCTTTGGCAAGCCCTGAAAATGTTGCTTACAGGGTGAAAGATGGTTAGACACAATATTTGATACAGAAGTTAAGAATGAATTATTTGAAGAAAAGCACATATCTATGGATGTAAATAAATCTACAACAAATGATCATGTCTTGGAATAGATACCGATCAAGGTTTGAATAGTAGCAAGATGCATTTCCTTTGTAACCTTGAAGGGTTTGCCAACCTTGGATATAAGCATAAAGGCCATATCTGTCTGATTATACAACACGTCCTCATTTCAAACATCAATAAAATAGTTCACAAACTCATTGGATGGTGAGGAGAAAAAAAAATTTGCACTGCCCAAGGAACTCCCATCAAAGACCCTAACAAGAAAAATTACATGGCTAAGGGGAATCTACAAAATTAAAAGACAAATTTCAACTAAAGGAAAAAAGAAAATATATATAATGAAAGATTAAGAGATCGTGATGGAACCTTGAGAGATAGGTCTTCGATGTTCATGAATGGTAATGAGTTGACCATAGCCCACTTCATTCGAATCTGGAAGCCATAGCTCTCAAATAAGACTTGACTTCCTTAAGAACTTTGAGGTCACACTATTACAAAATGTGGGTGCAATTTGCTAATCCCTATTCATTAGTCCAATGAATTCACTACTTTCCAATTAATCCATGTTTATTAAAACTAGTGAATTTGCTCAAATTATAATGAAATCACTTGGCGTAAAGGGACACCTTTTGTTGTAGTGTCATTCATGTGAAATAATAAGACAACCCCATTAGAGGCCAAAAACTTGTTGGCAAAATCAAAGATTGTAGCAATGTACTTATTAACCTTTCAATTCCAAGCAAGAATATCAAAAGGGTTCCTTGATACAAAAGGAACAATAAGGTTTCCAAGAATGACAATAATGACAAGTTGAACCTTGGCACCAAGATTCATTTGAATAGAAAGAGGAAAAAAGTTAATGCATCTAGGACAAGCTACTTGAACTATGTTCTAAAGTGAAAGAAAATGTAATGTAAGCCTACCTTGTGAATGAACTTGGAGATTGTTTCATACTCCAAGGGCCAAGTCTGGGATCAAATCTTAGTTGCCACAACGGAAGGCCATGAGAATGGGAGGACCCTGTGGTGAAAGCTAAGAAGCCAGTTAGAGGTAAGAACAATTGGACTTGGGCAAGATGGAGAAATTGAAATGATCCCTATTGAATGGACTCCACCAAGAGGAAAGGTAAGAATAACTTGTGGGATAGTAGCTCTTCTATTTCTCTTCATATCCTTTGTTGTTTGCAAACCTATAGTTTTGTTCAAAGAAACCTCAACAAAGGTGTCCTAATCTGCATTGGAGGAGGGAGGTTCAATTACTTTCTCCTTCAACTATCCCTTCCCTTTGGAAGCACTTTTCCACCTCCTACCCTCGATTTGTGTTCCTATAAAGCTTGCAAGAGTCTCCATGAAAGACTGCTTGATGTTTTCCCTCAATGGAATCTCTAGGGTGGGGATGCTATCTTTTGGACAATCAAGGTACCAACCACACTAGAGAAGATGGGAATCAAGCAATCCTTGAGCAAGTCCTTTTGAAACATAATGCCACTAGCCTTGTGGTCACACCAAATCTCCAAGAAATTGGGGAGTTGATCAATGGCACCATGGAATAGTAAAACATGATAAAAATACATGCAAAGGAATGAAATCTACAAGCATGGCTACTAACTCTCCTACCCTTGGCGTCAAGAGTAAGGGAAGCTTTGTGGTGATCTAGAAAAACATGTGCGAACCAACGCACACTTAGAAAATAATTTGCCACCAATTGAGGACAGAATGAAGTTTTATGATTGACTTGGAAAACCAAATAGGTTGGAATATTTGCACAAAACCCATTTGGCAACCTCCTTGCTCCCAAATTGTTATTCCCAAGATTTGTTTTTCCGAATCCCACCTCTAGGCTTGAACTCCCAAAAAAAGAAGTCTCTCGTATTTCCAACCTCCATTGTTGTATATATGAGGGAAAAGATTTCATATCCAGATCTCTTTCACAACCAAAGAAAAATCAGAAATTGTTGCATCAAATAGCTTGAATGCTTCAATTTCAAACTACAACAACAAGAACACAATAAAAAGGAAAATTTTGGAGAAAAAATGAAAAATGAAAAATTAGCACCTAAAAATAAAATACTTGATGCCAGAAGGTTGCCTTGTGTAACCACTTGTCACATTGGGAATAAGAAAAGCCAAGCTTGGGAAATTTTTTGGCCTCTTTCAAAACAATAAACTCATTCCACATCTTGAATCAAAACAACTTCTACTTGATTGAAACATGAAAGTAGGTGAGTATTTGGAGCTTTTTTGTTAGCATCATTGGTTCTGAGTTCATGTCATAATGAACTTGTATCTCCTTCAAGAAATTTAGACCTAGAAAAGGATCACATATTGGAAAGTGCTTGCAAAAGGCCAAATACTTCACAAAGTTTGCGGTCAACTAATAATTAAATAACATGTGCCAGATCCACATCCATAGGCTAAGTCATGTAGTGTTTGAACAATAGCCACTTAACCTAAGCATAGGTTAAGTCTAGACCTAGGAACCTAGGTTAAGCTTAAATATAGGCCATTTAACGTAGGTTTAAATTAGGGTTAAACCTAAGCATTTACATTAGGCCTAGACCTAAGCCACATGGCACTTAACAACGAAATCCTATTTGATTTGGTTTAGCTTTTAAGGTTGAGCTTTTTTTGATTGGTTGATCCCAAATGGCTATTACATTTTCATGACTATTATGTTTCTCCAACAATCCTAGTGCACTCTTACTGGCAAATGATATGGGATAAACATTTTAGTTGTAATTTAGTTATAACATAATTATAACCTAATTGTTATTACTATTTGTATTGCTACCTAACTTGTTATAATTATTATGAACTCTTATAATAAATATTTAGAATATATATTTTTGCAACTATAATAGTGTTAAAATAATAATTATTTTTATATTTTTATGATTTATTAAATATAATTATTAATTATTATGATTATTATCATAATTTTAAAATAATACTAATAATCAATCTTGTTAATAAAATTATAATTTAAAGAAATATTTGGAATTAATAACCAATTTTTTTAATTTATAATTCCAAAAAATATTAATTATCTATTATTAATCTTTTCATTAAAAACCATCTACCTCTGCAAATTTATGTCCATTTTTTACTAGCTTATGGTCAAATTGCCTTTATACTTCATTTTTGGGCTTGATATACATTACTAATGTCCATTCTGAACTCCTCTAACTCCTTTTATTGCTTTGAAAAAATTTGCTCCATACTTTTATAGTTTTTAAAAAGTTTGTTATGCTTTACACTTAGAGAATCATTCTTTGCCTTTAACTTCCAATAATTGGCATTTGTTTGCTTCAAAGTTACATGCAATGAATCCCTTTTCATTTTCATGCTTTCCAAATCCTTGTTGTGTTTCTTCATGTTATTAATTTTTTGTCTAATTGTTTGTAATTCTACTAATATTTCACTACTCTCATTCCTAACCTACAACTATGCTTTGAACTTTTGCTCCTTCTCCAAAGCCCCTTGCAAATTTTGAATAGATTTGTCCTTCTCTTCTATGATATGTTTATTTTTAATTTTTAGATCAAAAAGTCTAAGCAGAATAGTCATCTATACATTGTACTATGCTACCTGTTGAAACATACTAGGAATTCTTCTATGTTCATCCAAGTTTACTTCTAGCCTTTGCACATACCTTGGTGTATGAAACCTAGGAGTATGACCTAGAACTTGTACCTAAACTTTTATGTGCAATCCAGATTTCTCCAAATACATTTGTTCCTATTGCAAAACTGGGTTTTGAAGGTAGCATATTTTCATTATTTTGTGGTACTTGAATTGATTACTGTACTTCTTGTGAGTCCAAGTCCAAGTCCTATATCTAGTGCTTTATTGCTTGTTGAGCTTGAAATTATGTCTCCTTGGGTCATCTCTTGACGCACTCCCAAGTCCCGGGGTGAACCCACTTGAGGGTTCACCTACGTAGAGTTGCGGAATTAGGACTCGGAAGGGCGCTCCCGACTTCCATCACTATAGAGGGGTAAAGGGGCATGCTAGAAGTCCCGGGATTAGATTAGGAAGAGGGACTAGTAGTTCAAGCTTGAATTTGCATCCAAAACAAACCACAAAGTGGTTAGTTCACATTCGGGAACACCCTTGGGTGTTGCGACAAACCACGGGCACTTCGACACACAAGACTCACCACGGCCCGGACTCGGGGGAAGCCACCACCTTCCCCCATATATTATTCTCTGCAACGCTCCGCCGAGGCTACATCCAAATGGCTCTTTTTCCCGGGACTCCCAAGTTGGAATCCCGAAATTGTCCCGAAACTGTCCCGGTTGGAGTCCCGGGACTTTGGGAACTCATAACTCCCGACTGCAGAGTCTGATCGCAACGAGGTCTGAACTAAAGTTGTAGCCCTCGTCGAGATATTTTCAACGCCGTGTCGCACTCTTAATTCGGAGGTTGGGAAGAGGTCGATTCCCGACTTTTAGTGGTTGGGAGTCAAGCTGCCAGTTTGACTCCCGGCCCTTCTTTTGCCCATAACTTGGGCGACAGATGTCCAAATGGTCAATGCGAGGCCATTTTCAATATCTACGCTTCAAGACCTTTCCAATGACATCAAGAACATTTCGATGCGAGGTGTTTTGGGCCTTGCTGTCGAACTCTAAACATTCGGGAGTCCCGGAGGACTCCAAGTCCCCAACTTTGGGAGTGTTGGGCCTCACCCCCACACTTGGCCAAAGTGGGGTCGCGACATCTCTAATGCTCTTGCCCATATGATCTTTGCCCTTACTTGGGAGAGATTTATGGTCTTGGATCAAACTTAGGAGATATTGATTTCTCCTTTTGTCTCTGATGTTGTTGTTGTTGTTTCTTCAACAACTTTATTGTTTGTTAAAGATTAATATTGCCCATCATTGCAATATCCTCTTGTCTTCTTTGCCTCTTAAGCATAATTTGCTTTTCCTCATCATCATTAGATTAGGACATCATAACTATTGTTTTAGTTGTCCTTGTCTATGGTTGTTTCTCCTTTTTAGGAGAAATGTGTGTAGGGTTTAAAGGTTTTTTTTTAATATAAACCTCTCCCTGAAAGTCTCCTTTCTTCTCTTATCCTCCTATGGCTACTCTATTTGCTTTTTCTTGTGTGGCTATGTTCCTTTTAATGGAAACCACTTATGAAATAGAACTTCAAGGACAATAACAAAATGGCATACATCCTTCTTTGGTTCTCTTTTGGCTGTTCCCTTAATCATCTTTTTTTCTAACACTTTCTTGATCTGATGAAGTCCTTGACCAATTGAAAATACATAATTGCAGCCCAATTGATAAATTCTCCATGATCTACTTTAGAGATCATCTTGGCAGATTTATTGCAAAAATATTGCACCTTGTCTTTCTAATAAATAATGGGCAAATTTACAACAATTCTATTGACATACTTTAACCTCATCTTCTTTACAATCCACCTTTCATTAGTGTTGTAAGTACTTGGGACTCTATCGACTATGTACTCCACCTACTAATTGAACTTTGTTTGCCCATGTTCTCTCCTCCTTTCCAGAGCTTGTCCATAACAAAATATTCTTCAAATTGTTATTTTAACTTTGCTCTGTAGGAGTAAAAATGTACCTAACCTTATCATCATGGTGAAGTTGCACTTTCTTCCTTCACAAATTTGCAGCCATTTGGTAAATATAATTTTTTTGATATTATATTATGGTAGAAAATCTGGACTAAAATGTAATAATATTAATACTAACAAAATTTGTTCATTCATAGCTACTTAGAACTAGTTTTAGAATTTAAATCCAGTGATGAAAGTATGATAAAAACACAAAACAACAAACTTTGAATGTGGAAACAAAAAATTTCCATAAATCAAAGTATATTTTTTTCATACTCCATTAAAGCTCCATGTTTTACAATGATACAATGGGTTTTCATCTCTTCTTCTTTCAAGATATATCCTCTACAAAAAAAAAATTCTATGTTTGATCAAGTTCAAATGGTGATAAAAACTATGTAATTTAGCTAGTAATTCCTAAAATAGTAACTAAGTAAATATAAATATACTAACTAATAATTATCGTAAGTAACTACTCCTTTAACACTACCCCACCCGTATTTTAAATTACATCCCAAAATTTTGCATTAATAATGTGTTAAGAAAGCTAAATGTTTTGTTGTTTTTGATCTTGTGATTCAAAAATCTCATCTATTTATACATCAATATGTTCTATCTATTCTAAAGTATACTCTGCTTATATTTTAGATTAAAACACTGTCTAATTCTATGTTGTATACAGAGTTTGTTGTTGCTCTTCTAATGCATGTGTTAACAATTGTACAATTGTTTATTGATAAGTTGTTTTATGTTCTTGTGACTACAAATCTGTTATCACTTGTAGTTATTGTTATAACTGCAGATATGATGTAATCTAAATTTGATCATGTTATTGTAGCTCTAACACAAGCTCAATCTAATCTTGCTAATCTTCATAAATTATATGTTCTTTAGGTTATATCTACTCCCCTATTTATGTGGTTGCAAATGCATACTCATGAGAACTTACCTCTTACAAAACCAATTATACTTGTTCTAAAGTTTATTTAGCAGCCTCCTTCTTAGGGCTATCCTTTCCTCCTCTAAGGTCTCCTGGTTATTCTACCATTTTTTTGCTTGATGGTCATGCCCCATTTGTATTCCCTATGTCTTCCTCTTCATCTGAAGTCTCTGAATCTAGAGACAAAACTAAAGGCTCATACTCAAATAATGGCATAACTTTTTCCATCTAAATCATGTGTCCATATAACCTTTCATTCCTCTCATAATTTATGTAGACCTTCCCAATATCCTTCTGCACAATGTCCTGAATTTCATCCCACCATAAGTTTGCATCTTTTCTTCCATTGATAATGCCTTGAGCTTTACCTAAAACAAAGTATTATGCTTCCTGAATTCACTATTTTCTCCAAAGACAATATCATAATTGAAGTGTTTTTTCTTTTGAATCACCTCCAAAAGTTTATTTAACTTTTCATTAAAGGCCATCTACTTCTATAATTTTTTGTCCACATGTGCATGCCTATGGTTAGCCTGCCTTTGTATCTCATTTTAAATTTAACATGCATTGGCATTGTCCACTCTAAGCTCCTCCACCTCCTTCTGCTACTTCAAGAAAGTTTTTTCCATGTTTTTGTAATCTTTCTGAAGTTTGTTATGATCTATACTTTGAGTATCCTTTTTTGCTTTTAAACCCTAGTAATTAGCACATGTCTCTTTTAAAGTTGCTTGTAAGGAATCCCTTTCTATTCTGATGTTCTCCAAATTCTTGTTTTGCTTTTCCATGTTATTGATCTTCTAGCTGGCTACTTGGAGTTTTGCTAATACCTAACTATTCTCATTATTCCTATCTTACAACTTTGTTTTGAGCTTTTGCTCCTTCCCCAAAGCTCCTTGTAGATTTTGAACAGATCTATCCTTCTCTTTTATAATTTGCTTGTTTTCTTGATCTCCAAATTAGAAAGTCTAGGCAAAATATTTGTCATCTATACATTGTATTTTGTTACATATTGAAACATAGTAGTAGTTATTCTATGCTCATCCAATTTTTCTTCCATCCCTTGCATAGACCATGGTGTATGAAACCTAGGAATTTAACCCTTAGAACTTGTACTTGATGAACCTAGACTCCTATGTGTAGTCCAAATTTCTCCAAATACATTCATGAATGTTGTAGAACTTGGTCTTGAAAGCATCATACCTTCATTCTTTTATGATGGAACAAATTGTTGTACTTTTGGTGGATCTTGGTCAAACTCTTGCATATGTTCCTCTACTCACTACTAAGGTTGAGACTTTGATTCCTTTTTGGGCCATCTTTGATGCTCTTGCCCATCTAACCTTTGCTCTTGCTTGGGAAAAATGGGTAGTTTCATATTAGATTTAAGATATATGGATTTTTCCTTTGATCTTTGATTTTGTTGTTGCTATTATTTTTTTAGCAATTCTGTTATTTATTGAGGATTAATACTACCTCTCATTATAGTATCCTCTTATCTTCTTTGCCTCTTTTACAAAGTCTCTCTCTCCTTGTCATCATTAAATTGAAAGATTATAACCACTTTTTTGGTTGTCCTAGTTTCTCGTTGTCTCTGGTTGTTTCATTTTTTAAAAAAAGACGTGTGTAGGGCTCAAAGGCCTTTTGTTATTAATGAACCCCTCCCTTACACTATCTCTTCTTCTTTTTGTCCTCCTGAGGTTGTTTTGCATGTTTATTCTTATCTTGTGATTTTGCTCCTTCTAATGGAAACCACTTATAAAACAAAACTTCAAGGACTATGGCAGAATGGCATCCATCCTTTTTTGGTTTTCTTTTGGTTGTTCCCTTAATCATATTTGTGTGACACTTGTCCCATCTAATCAATTCTTTGACCAATTGAGAATACATGATTGTAGGCCAATTAACAGACTCCCCATGATATAACCCTAGAGATCATCAGAGCATACTTATTGTTAAAATATTGTACCTTATCATTTTGGTAAATAATTGGCAAAATGGCAACAATTTTATTAGCATACTTTGACCTCATCTTTTGTATAACCCACCTTTCATTGGTGTTGTAAGTGTCAAGGACTTTATATGTTATTTCTACTAATGCTACTTTAACATCAGACATTTGTGCCTAGCTTGCTTGTATGGTAGATTTTTAAAACTTATGCCAAGACATGCTTGTTTATTATTCTCTATTCATCCCCTAACATAACCTTGATTTTGTTATGTTACGGATCCAACTTCCAATTGTTCAAAAATTCAATCAAAATATTGTGTCAAGGTGTCTTCCACTCAATCTCAAACAAACATATTAATCCAACTATGTTTGCCCATGCTCTTTCTTCTTCTCCAAAACTTGTCTAAAACAAAATGTTCTTCAAATTGCTATTGTAACTCTATTATGTTGCAATAAAGACATACCTAATATCATCATCATGACGCATACACATTTTCTTCCCACACATATTTGCAACCATTGCTTGTCAGCTTGTTTTTTTCGTGCACTTCTTATTGGGAATATGAACTATCTTTGCAATTTGCTCATGAGTGTACTCCTCTTAATGTAATGGCGATTGTTGTTGTTGTTGCAAATCAGCCTTCTACTGGTCTTCTTCAAAATCTGAAATAGAAATGGGATCAATTTGCTCACTAAAACCTACTTATCTTTAGGGCTTTCTAAAGTTATATGTCTGGAGAAGGAAAAGGTGGACCTCTTTCTAGAAACCTAGACTACAAAGGCAAAATGTTTGCAATTTTTTGCTACTCTCTCAATCTTCCCTACTCCTCTTTCAACTTTTGCAACTTTTTTCTAAATTTTCTTTGTAATTTCTCCACAAGACTTTCTTCAGCACTCATTTCGGAAACAACAAATGAAACTTGTTTATAAAAAATGAAAACAAAAAGTGGCTTTGGTGATTATCACCACTTGAAATGTTATCACTTTTTTTCATGAAGTGACGTTTCACTTTTTGTTTCAAGGCCAACATTTTAATGATTTTCATTTTTTTGGTATTGTTTAACATTTGTTGCCTCCTTATTAAATTCATATTGACACCAACACGGGCTATAATTAATACATGTTAATCAAAAAAATTTGTGGACGTGGCACTAAATAATTTTGATGACATTCATGAATATGATATAATATAATTTACATTACAAATTCCTTTGGCCTATGTTAAGTCATCATATTAGCAAAATCTTATTATGACATCAATGACTTATCTACCCCATAATTTAATAATTGTGAAACTGTATAACCGTGGTTTTGAGTATTTGTTCATAACATGTTGGCCTATTAAATTAATAGGGTTTTTTTTTCTGATATTATTGTTTGATCAATCCCAATAGTTTATGTTTCTCTTTAATCTTTTCAATCTTCATCAATTGTTTCTTCCATGTGGTTTTCTTTTATGGACTGTAAAGATTTTTTATCCTTTGAATTCTAAATCCCCTTCATTATCTCATCCACATATGGATATGGTTTCAATTTATTAACATTGACCAATATTGGGTTTGGTTTAAAATTGTTAATAAAAATAAGAAGAACAATATTATTGGGTAAGCAATATTGTACCTTGAATTGACCAAACCATTTTTTTTTTAAATTGCAATTTATTTATTTATCCTTTGGGAAACCATAAAACATAATTTCTAACTTAAAAATTATTTTCAATATTTTTATGTTGATTCCACATAAATCTATTCCACTAGTTGGCTCCCACATTGTTTTGAGTTTCCAATCTATTTTCTTATAACCTTTCTAGTTTTATAATTGTGGTTGTTAGCACTTTGGTTAGTTATGCATTACTATGGTCCCCACTAATAGCTGGTAGAACATATTTTGTTGGCATTAGAGGATGCAAACCATAGACTAACTTGTAAGGTGTATAACTTGTCGCCACCTTATAAGCAATCATCTATGAAAACAAAATTGTAGACAAATGTTCATCTTAATTTTTTTTTTCATTAAATAGCTTGGTCAATAGTTTACTTATGACTTATTAATGGACTCAGCTTGTTCATTCCCATGTGGATAATACTGACATGCTCTAACATAAACTATTTTGTCATATGTTTTATTGTGTCATTGATGAAATGTACTCCCTTGTCTATAACTATGGTCAATGGACATTCAAATTTGGTCAAAATACACTCATACAAAAATCTAGTTGTAATTATTGCAATATTAATTTTAAGTGCCTTTATCTCTACCCACTTGGTTGTATAATTTGTAGCTACCAAAATGTGTTTATTTCCAATTAGTTTGCTTCTTGGTTTGATTAGACTTTATAAAATCTAGACCCCACTTCATAAAAGTTTCTTCTGGAAATGTTGTTACCAACTTGGCCAAATTCTTTATTTTGAATCTTCCAATTTCTTGACAACTATCATAACTTTTGCAAAAGTCATGAGTATCCTTAGATAAAGTTGGCCACCATTATCCTTCATCAAAAAACTTCTTTGCAATAATATCTACAACAAAATATCTTCTAACCACTCTTTCATGTAACAATCTATGCTTCTGAGGTGGTCAAACATCTACGCAATGTGTTGTCTTGTCCCATTCTATACATAATTCCCTTTTTCAAAGTGAAAGGTTTTGCCTTTTTGGCCAACTTATGTTTATGAGATAAGTTCAGAGTTTTTGGCATCTAACTTGTCTTTAAATAGGTTTTTATTTCTTGCATCCATATAGGTTCTATAAAAAACAATGATGCATCCACAATCTGATTTGGGACACCCAATGGTTTAGAATTATTTGGCAATCTGGATAAAACATTAACAACATGTGTTCTATTAAGTTTTTAAACTACTATGAACTCATACTCTAAGAATAACAACGACCATCTTGCTATCCTTCTTAACACATGTGGTTTGCTGACCAAGTACACCAAAGCCATATGGTTTACATAAAAAACATTATGCAAAACATTAAATTATTGCTAAGGCTTCTCTTTCAATAGTAGTATAATTATGTTATGCTTTATTGAATTGTCTAAAGGCATATACTATAGGCTAATCATACTTACCAATTGGGTTCTATGCCAATGTTGCACCCACTACCAATAATGATGCATCTATGTGTTAAGGATTCAAGCTCAACTAATTAGGTTTCATTAGTTATTGGAGTGGGAAAACAACTAGGTTACATTCACAAGGTTGAATTACTTTCTTTACTTATATTAATTTGGTTAATTATGGTTTGGTCTTTTAGTTAAATACCTTGGTGTTGATGATTTGGTTCATATTTTTTCATTACACAAGTTTGTGTATTTCATGTGATAAAAACCTTGAAGAGTTCTTGATGTTATGTTCCTTATTGTGAACATCATGTTTTAATTTCCTTTCAATAAAGATTTATGTTTGCACTTCACTAGATCTCCTATTTGTTAATATGGTATTAAAACTTAAGTTGGTTGATAAGAAAGGTGAAAGAAATCTAGAGCTAGAAAGTTTGTATAACTAGAGTTTGAGATTCTCTAATAATATCATAGGAGTTTGTGAAGTGCAAAAGAAAAATGTGGAAAGGAAAGAATGTGAAGGGAAAGAAAAGAAAAGAAAAGAAGTGAGAGGAATCAACTTATCAAAGGTTGTGGAAGCCAGATCTTTAAAACTAGATCTAGATCTATTGTGAAAAGATCTTGAAGTGAGACCTAGAGAGATTATAGAAGACTATAAGACACTTATATTCTCAAATTTTCAAAAAATAATAATATGTTTTGTGAGAGTTATGGGCTTTTGAAGACTATGTGTCAAATTTGGTTTTTTGGTCATTTTTTTAAAAAAAAATTTTGAATCTAGAACTTTGGGATCTTATAGATCACAAAGAATTATACATGTGAGAAAAATTTCAAGTCATTTGCTTATGTATTGAGAGAGATCCAAGTATCTAAAGTTTCAACTTCAGTTTTGAGATCAATTTCTTTTGAAAGTGATAACTCTTTGTGATCATCATCAATAAAGCTGAAATTCTGAGTATACATAGAATACATATATTTTATGTGTATCTCAAAATCTCAAGGAGTTTGGAGTTGTTGAAAGCGAGTTGTAAATCATTTTGTGTTCAAGTCACAATTTGAAGTGATTTCAAGGAAGTAGCAAGATCTCTCATTATGAAGTTAAATGGGCTGAAATTTTGAGAGATGGTAGCTCACATATTTTTTCATGTTTTACCAAAATTTTAGATCAATCCAAGATTATATGTGAGTGGTGTACCTTTGCAAAGTTGTTCATGAAAAAAGTTTACATTAAAAAGACATCAAAACAAATTTTGAAATGGAGCAAATACAATTTGAGAGAACTTGAAGGAGTTTGAAGATTTTGAAGAAAAAACACATTATCAAGACCTTCATACAAAACTATGGTATGTAATCATGTACTTAATACCATACAAAATATTATATGAAATACGTATATATACGTAAAATTTATATATAGTATAGAATTTTGTATAATACTCAAGACATACATACATATGCAAGGTCCATTTTGTTCAACCCTAACCTTAACCCTAATCCTAGAAACTTAAAGAAGGAAAACCTTAATCCTAACCTTAAAAGCCCAAGAAAAGAAATAAAATCATTTTTTGAAACCTTAAGAAAACATTGAATGTTGCCTTAAGAGATGGCAGATGGTCTTTACCAAATTGCAATTGGGAAATTAGACAAAAACAATTTCCAAGTGTCGAAATTTAGGATTATGAATTTCTTGATGGGGAAAGGATATTTGGAATTCATAACTAATGATGAAAAAAAACCTCCTCCCCTAGAAAACCTTACACAACAAAAAATTCAAACCAATAAAACTTAACATGAAAAAATAAGGAAAATCTTATATTGGTTTTCTATGAATGTGTCCCATTCCATGATTGTGCATATTCAAGATGCAAAATCACCCAAGCAAGCTTGGGATACATTGGTGAAAATGTATAGCACTAATACACAAGCTCGCAAAATGCAATTCAAATAAGAGTTACATAATCTATAAAAAAACAAAGTGAACATCATTGACTATTCTATAAAGGTGAAAAACCTTGCAGATGCTCTTGCATCTATAAAAACCTCTATAGATGATGAAGATTTAGTGGCCATGACCTTGAATGGACTTGAAAAATATTATAGCCAGTTCCATACTTCAATTACAATTCAAGAAACATTTTTCAATTTCCAAAACTTAATAACCCTACTTATAAGTGAAAAGATGAAAATTGTTGGTACTTCATCTAATGAAAGATCACAAAAAAATCCTTTCTACTTCAATATTAATAGAAGTAGAGGTAGAAATGGTAAAACCTCATTTTGAGGTTGACACAAAAGCTTACATGGTGGACATCATCAACATGAAACTTTAAAGGAAAATCATGGTGGCCGAAGAAACTTTAAAGGAAGAGGAAGTTGTGGAGGTCATGGTGAAAATCATTGAGGTCAACAACCAAATAGTGACCCAAAGGCTACTATTGCGGGAAACGTGGGCACATGGCAAAATATTATTATCAAAGGGAACATGATGCACAAAATGGAAAGTTGCAATAAGGGAATTATGCATCAATTAGTAATCAAGGTGATAACAATTGTTTGTGATGCAACACATGACAAATTGAATGATAGGAGGTGTATCAGATAACAATGTTTGGTATGTGGATTATGAAGCTTCAAACCACATGATTAGTCATGGAAAATGGTTTAGATGCACAAGGGATTTGAAAACACTAAGGTTTGTGGAAACTAGTGATGACACTAGACATCCCATCACACAAATTAGCAAGGTGCCATTGTCCATGCAATGACACACTCCCAAGTCCCAAGTTAGACCCAAGATGGGCCTTGGTTTCTAAAACAATGAAAATTGTGAAGACTTGAGGGTACGCTCCCAACTCTTAGCACTAGAAGGGGTAGAAGGGCGTGCTGAAGCTCTGGGATGGGACTAAGAAGAGGGACAAGCTTTAGTTACTTACTCCAACCTACATCAAACCAACCAACAAGTTGGTTAATTCATATTCTGGAGCACCTTTGGTGCTAGGATAAGCCACGGGCAACCCTGGACTCACAAGACTCACCATGGCCCAAACTCGGGGGAAGCCACCACCTTCCCCCATATAATATTCTCTACGTTATTCCGTGGCACCCACATCCGAATGGCTTTTTGTCCCAGGATTCCCAAGGAAGAGTCCCGAAACTGTCCCGATTTGGACTCCCAGGACTTTGTGAGTTCATAACTCTTTGCTCAGACCTCTGATTGGGATGAGGTATGAAGTAAACTTGTAGCTCTCCTTGAGAGCTTTCCAACAGTTTGTTGCACTCCATCTGCACACATCAGGGTCAGGTCGATTCCCGACTTTTAGTGGTCAGGAATCAAACTGCCAGTTTGACTCTTGGCCCTTCTTTTTGCCATAACTTGTGCTGCAGATGTCCAAATGGCTCATGCGAGGCCATTTTCGACATCTACTCTTCGATAACTTTCCAATGATATGAAGAATGCTTTAAGGCGAGGTTTTTTGACCCCCCGCAAGCAAACTCTGAAGTTACGGGAGTCTCAGAGGACTCCCAAGTCCCCATTTCGAGAGTGTGAGTGTCATCCTCCTACTCTTCCAAAAGTGGGGTTACAACATGTAAGATGGGCAAATAATGTACTTGAAATATGTATTTTATGTTCCAACCACAAAAAACAATTTAGTCTTGATAAGCCAAATGGTGGAACAAGGTTTACAAGTGACATTCAACCTTAATGGATGTTTTGTGGAAGACATGACGAACCAAGGCAAATTGATTGCAAAAGGAAAAAAGATCAAATGAATGTTCACCTTGGATGTGAACATGTTTAAGGTGAATTCCATGTTATTCGCACATGGAAAAGGAGCTGGAGACATTGGAATTTGGCACAAATGGGTTGGCCATGTTAATCTCCAATGTTTTAACTTAATAAAAAAATAAAATCTTGTTAGAGGTCTTCTCAAATTTGGAACAAAAGAAGTGATGTCATAAGTTTGTGAAACATGCCAATTGGGGAAGCAAGTTAGGCATCCATTCCCAGTTCAAAAAATTCATGTAAATTCCAAACCTTTGGAAATTATCCACTTAGATGTGTGGACCACAAAGATAGAATCCATTGGAGGATGCAAGTATTAGGTGAGTTTCATTGATGACCACACAAGGAAGGTGTGGGTCTACTTCATGAAACACAAAGGTGAAATGTTTCAACATTTTTTGAATTTCAAAGTAATGGTGGAGAAGAAGAAGGGCTGTGCATCAAATACTTAAAGTTCAATGGAGGGGGATAATATTTTTCAAATGAATTCAATGAATATTTGAGGGAACATGGAATTTAAAAGAAATGTTCATGTAGTTATTCCTCACATAATGGAGTTGCTAAAAGGAAGAACATGCACATTTGCAAAAATAACGCATGTCATGTTGAAGGAAAAGAATTTGCCAAAGTAATTTTGGGCTGAAGTAGTAGCAATTGCATTCTATATCATGAATCGAACACCCACATTGAGAATTCATGGCATGACACCTGAAAAAAATTCACATGCAAGAAATTAGATGTTTCACATCTCACAATGTTTGGTTACATTACATACGTGCATGTTCTTGATGTGAAGAGATCAAAACTAAACCCAAAAGCTAAAAAGTTTATCTTCATTGGATATTCCTTAGAACAAAAAGGATATAAATGCTTCAACCCTTCCACTCAAAAGTTATAAGTGAGTAGAAATGTTGTGTTTGATGAGATGGTTAGCTAGTACTCACCACTAAAGACAGCAGAAGATGGAGAGGTTAGAAATGGTGATGTTTCATCAAATGTGGAATTAAAATCATAGTTAATTAGTGGACCACAAGAATCTTCAATTAGTGGGTCTAGTATCACTCCATGGAAAAGAATATTAAGATTTTCAAACATTATACATGGTAGTTCTCAAACATCATCTATAAATTTTCATGTAAATGGTGAATCAAATGATTCATAAAAAAATGTGGATGAAAAATCAAGAGTCCCTTTTGTTACTACTCTCAAAGCTCAAATGGCCAAGAAAGTTTTGAAAACACCTAACAACAACAATGGAATACGAAGATCCACATGAATCAAATACCATGTACAAAGACTCACATATGATTACTTTGTAGCTCATCATTACATATACATGGTGAGAGTTATATAATAGGTTGAACCCACTTGTTTTGAACATGCGGTTGGAAACCCTAAGTGAGACAATGCCATGGATGAAGAGATGGTGGCGTTGGATGTTAATGTTATTTGGGAATTGGTAGCTTTACCAAAGGACATGAAAGCAATTAGGTGAAAATGGGTGTACAAAGTTAAGCACAATGCAAATGGATCTATGAGCATATACAAAGCAAGATTGGTTGCCAAAAGTTATTCCCAAACTTATGGCATAGACTATGAACAGACCTATAGTCCAATTGCAAAAATGACAATTATAAGAGATTTCATTGTTGTGGTAGCAACAAAAGGATGGTCTTTACATCAAATGGATGTGAAGAATTTTTTTTTTCATGGAGATTTATAGGAATAACCACCAAGTTATGTGGACCAAACACATCCTAATTTGGTTCGTAGGTTGAAAAAAACTTTGTATGGCTTGAAACAAGCACCTAGAGCTTGGTCAAACAAAATAGGTTAGTATCTTGTCACAAGTAGATTTCAAACATCTAATGCAATTTTTTCTTTATAAGTGAAAAAAACAAATCGTGGGATTGTAATTATAGTCATCTATGTTGATGACTTGATTATCACATGAAATAATGATGTCGACATCTTTGATTTGAAGAAGCTTTTGAAGCAAAAGTTTGACATGAAGGATTTGGGAGAGTTATGTTACTTCCTCGGCATTGAGGTAATATAGTCCCTTAAAGGGATATGGTTACTACAAAGGCAATATGCCTTGAACAAATTGTTCGAATATGGGATGACAGGTTGCAAACCCATTTTAATTCCATTCGAGCAAAATGTGAAGTTAAATGCAAATGGAGACCTTGTGGAGGATACCACTATGTATAAACGCATAGTGGGGAGTTTGATTTACATGACCATCACAAGGCCATATTTGAGTTATGCATTTGGAGTGGTGAATCAATTCATGCAAACACCACAAAAGCCACATTTGGATGTAGTGAGGCACATTTTGAGGTACGTAAAACATACTTTGTAATGTGGAATTTTTATGAAGCCAAAAGCTAGTTATAAATACATGGATGGATACACAAATGTTAATTGGGCTGACATTGTTTAAGATAGAAGATCAATTAGTGGTTTCATGTTTTCTTTTGGAAGTGGTGATGTTAATTGGAGCAGTAAGAAACAACCAATAGTTGCATTATCAAACACAAAGGCAAAATACAGAGGTGCAATAATTGTTGCATGTGAAGTAGTTTGGTTACAAAAACTACTTTCAAATTTGGAATAATCAGTGGATGTTTTTGTTGTAACTATTTTGATAACATTAGCAACATACTACTTGCTAACAACCCGATCTATCATGTTAGGACAAAGCACATGGAGGTGCACTACCATTTTATTATAAAAAAAGTTCTAGCAAGAGAAATTAACCTTATTCATGTTAGTATTGAAGATCAAGTTGTTAACATTTTCACAAAAGCTTTAGGTACAGACAAGTTAAAGAGGTTTATAAAAAATGTTTGGTGTACTAGAAATGGATTTGAGCTTGAGGGGGAGTGTTGAAAATTCAAGCTGAATGTGAGCCATGGATTATGATTCAACAAATTGTTAACCTTTAGTTCCATAAGTTTCTTTAGTAATAATGATTTGAATCCTTATAAACCACCAAGTAGTAATTATTATTAGTTGAATTAGCCTTTGGATATTTCCAAGTGTAGATAATTTCTGTATTTAAATTGATGCAATGTTTAGTTAGTTTTAGGACCTAGTAACATTTTTAAGTGCATTGTTTTTTTTTGTTATAGAAAGCTGAAAGGGGATGTAGGATTAAAGGTGATTTTACTAATATATCAGGAATACAAGCCCGTAATTAACATCAACATTTCGCCATGACAATATTAAATTAGTTTATAGAATAATCTTCAAGCACTAATGATGTACTTATAAGATTTTTAAGATCCAATCCTAATACATCCTTATTTAGTCTTCACTTCTATCAAACTATTGAATAGAATCAAGATCAAATTTCATTATTAATGTTTTCACTTGAGTAGCTTCAAGTGAATTACAACCTAGTTAATGACTTAAGGGGAATACATCACAATTGCAGAAAATCCAGAATGCAACGAATGGTGCGAGCTAGGTATTCGGCTCGATACTCCATGGAAAGGGGGTTGATTGGGTTTCGTAGCCAACGACAATGGCCATCACCGAAAACCCAAGTTTGACAATGAAAACGAACATTGTCATCTTCATTTTGACATTCTTCGAACCTTTCTAGCGCGACTCCACAAGCAAAAACAAATTCTAAATAAATTGTTAGGGCATGTGGGTTAGGAGACAATCGACGATCCCATACCAAACGATCAACTCAAGTGCGCACCATTCTTCTGGAGGGTTTTTCTTCGTGTGACCATTGAGAGACATTCACGTCAAGCGGCGCTTCTTCAAGTTATTCCTTTTCTACAAGTGCAACAAGAGGATTCAAGGGCATAGCAACATCATCCGCCATAATTAAATTTTCACATGCATTAACAAAATCCGAAAGGCAGCTGAACCAATTTGGCACTTCTGTTCAAAGGGGTCATTCCTTTTATTCAAGAAATTAAGGTAGGCATGAGGTGTGGCAGTGATGACGGAACTCCGTGAAGACCCGGACATCCTTGTTCGAACGAATTTGTGAAACCCTAGTATCGATGATGGATCTAGAAGTACACGGGAATCCTTATAATTCTTAATTTCATTTTAATTTACTATGTATTACATAATTAATTAATACACGGTTAAAAATAATTAGGGAATATTAAAAGAGTCATTGGTGCATGAAGGGTGACTACTACCATTGAGTTGATTTAATCAAATGGGAATTCAAGGATGTTAAAGTCAAATGGACGAAATTGACAATGATGGAACTCAAGAGCCCCATCAAGATGTCCAAGATAAGGAAAATGATGAGTCCTCCAATTCCATTGGTCATGAAGATTATCATCATATTTGATTGGTGAAGGGAATTTTCTTAAAGTTTCATTGGGCCTAGGAATTCTCATCCTAAATCCCATAGGAAAAAAAAATCATTCTCATTGGTTCATGAAGGATGAAGAGGCCATTGATTGGAGGAAAAGATTTCCAACCTTCCATTGGACAAGGAGAACAAGCTCAAGGAGGGGTGATAGGAAGCTTACTAAGAGGAATGATATTGTGTGTGTGTTTTTTGGAAGGAGAAGGAGAAGGAGGAGAATGAGTGTGTGAGAAATTTTTAGTTCTTATGTGTGGAAAAGTGTTGTTCATGGGAAAAAAATGTGTGCAAACAAAAACCATGAAGGGAAGTTATGTGTAGCAAGTAGTTGTAGTAGAGTTCATGGAAGGATTTTCATGACAAATCCTCTGGATTTTTAATTAAAATAGTTGTTGCTTTCATATCCACCATTGGATTTGTCTCAAACTTGAATTACTTCTAATTTAGGAGGTGTAAAAGGTTCTCCCAAAATTTCAGTTTCATTGGTTTTGCTACAAGGCAGCTACACTTGCTGGAAATAAAGGGGGTTGAAATTGTCTATTTTTTTTCGAGTCTAGTCAAAATAGTTTTAGTTCTAGGCATAACTCTTGATTTTTATTTTTTTTTAAACTTATAAAATTTTGTATCATTTCTCTTTAAAAGATTAGCTTTTAAAATTTCTAATGCATGTTAGATTAGGACGTTGTATGAAAATATTATGATGGATGGAATGAAGGGGGGTCAACCATCAAGCGTGAACTTGGATTAAACATCAACATAAGGCTCCTTCACCTTCTATCATGGTGAGTTTGATTCTCCCACAATGTTTTGGTACCTTTCAAGTGGACACAACACATTAAATTCTTAGTGAACTCCTTTGCATTTCATTGAACCACCTTAACTTGTTAGAATACAACTACATCGTAGTTCCACCCCCAAGCGGGTTTTGTGAGTGCATATTTTCATGTGGAAGGTGTGGAAGAATTCCTCACACTAAACTAATTAGGTTTCATTAGTTATTAAAATAAGAAAGTAACTAGGTTATTTTCACAAGGTTGAATTACTTTCTTTACTTATATTAATTTAGGTATTTGTGGTTTGGTCTTTTAGTTAAAGACCTCGGTGTTGATGGTTTGGTTTTCTTTTTTTCATTGCACAAGTTTATGTATTTCATGTGATGATAACCTTGAGGATTTCTTGATGTTATGTTCCATGTTGTGAACATCATGTTTTAGTTTCCTTTCAATAAAGATTTATGTTTACACTTGACTAGATCTCCTATTTGTTAACATTATGTGCACATCAAACTCTAACTGCCAATTTGGAGGTATTAAAATTAATGCTTCCATGTACTTTTGCTTGATCTCATCCCAAGCTCCTTGACATTATGTGGACTAGATAAAAAGTTCCATTTTCTTCATCAACTTCGTGATTGGTGCCATGATAAAGGCAAAGTTCTTAATGAAACATTTATAAAATTAAGCCATTCCATTAAAAACATAAATCTATTATGGATTGGTAGGTATTAGCATATTCACTATTGCTTGAACCTTTTTAAGGTCTAGTATTTTTCCTTCCTTGGAAACTATGAACCTTAAAATTAATCCTAGAAATACCATAAAGGCACTTTTTCTAGGTTAAAATTAATTATATATTCCTTGCATTTCTGAAAGCAAAGTTTGAACTTCATCAAATGATTCTCCATATCAGTATAAATTGTGGAGTCATCCAAAAATATCTTCTTGCATCCATGTATGTTTTATAGAAAATAATGATGCATCTATAATCTGATCTGGGACACCAAATGGTTTTGAATGGTCTAGTAATATGGATAAAACATCAGCAATTACATGTGTTTGACTAGGTTAATAGACTATTGTAAACTCATACTCTGAGAATAACAACCATCTTGCTATCCTTCTTGACACTTGTGGTTTGTTGACCTAGTACACTAGAGCCATATGGTCTACATAAAACACAAATTTGTTTCCCAATAAAAAATGTTTGAACTTATACAAAACATAAAACATTATTAAAGCTTCTATTTCTGTAATAATATAATTATGTTTTACTTTATTGAGTAATCTAGAAGGATATACTATAGGTTGATCATACTTACTAATTGGGTTCTATGCCAACATGGCACCTACTGCCATGAACACATAATGCTACAAAGTTCATCTCAATATACACATTTGGCTTCTAATTTTTATAGCCAAGATCACATGTAAATGATGTATTTTCTTATAAATAGAACATGGATTATCTATGTTTTTGTGGGAATATGCATAGTTAGATCTAGATGCCCATATAGGTGCAAAATCACACCTTCATATCCCGAAAAGACTTGTGTGACCAAATGCAACATGGATAGAGCATTTTTGTATGAATGGAACTATTTGTGGCATAGTTACACATTAGTAAAAACAATAAAAGATTTATGATGGCATCAATATTAATTGTTTCAACCTTAGTTTCAATTGAGTAAGAATATGTCTCTATGTTATTAAAATATTTATACCTTCTTTTGGCTAGGTGATGCGCTCCCAAGTCACAGGGTGAAACCCACTTGAGGGTTTCACAAAGTCAAGTTGCGGAAGTTGAGACTTGGAGGCACGCTCCCAGCTTCCAACTCTAGAAAGGGGTAGAGGGTCGAGTTGGGAGCCCAGGGATTAAACTAGGAAGAAGGTTTAGTAGATCAAGCTTGAATCTGCATCAAAACAAACCACCCACGTGGTTAGTTCACATTCCGGGACACCCTTGGGTGTTGGGACAAGCCATGGGCACTTTGGACCACAA